>Ga0307413_10000152_pt1 | contig 18766 bp, 14 predicted proteins | sample DK1Ometagenome_3_FD_203714 | JGI IMG/M metagenome (GOLD analysis project Ga0307413, IMG submission 203714) | Maize rhizosphere microbial communities from greenhouse at UC Davis, California, United States - DK15-O-2 | ecosystem: Host-associated > Plants > Roots > Rhizosphere > Soil | place: USA... | reverse complement strand
CTCGAAGGTCGGCACCACTCTCACCCTCGCGATGGCCGACCCGACAAACGTCTTCGCCATGGACGACATAAAGTTCATGACGGGCCTCAATGTCGAACCCGTGATCGCCTCGGAAGCCTCCATCCAGATGGCGATCGGCAAATACTACAGCGGCTCCACCCAGATCGACATCTTCGACGCCGCCATAGCCATAGACACCGAAAAATTCGGCCGCAACGGCACGAAGAACGGCTCCAAAAACGGCTCCAAAAACGGCAAAGGCGACACCGGCCTTGCCGAAGGCGACCTGGACGTAAAACTCGACGATTTTCAGTTCCAGGCCCACGATTCAGAAGAGTTTGAGGTCGTAGAAGACAACGAAGAAATCGACCTCGCCACGCTCGCACGGGCCAGCGAAGACGCACCCGTCGTTCGTTTGGTTAACGTGCTGATGGTGGACAGCTTACGACGCGGTGCATCGGACATACACGTCGAGCCGTACGAGAAGGACTTCCGCATCCGCTTCCGCATCGACGGCGTGCTCTACGATGTTATGCACCCCCCGATGAAGCTTCGCGATCCGCTGATCTCGCGTTTGAAGATCATGGCGAAGCTGGATATTTCGGAAAAAAGATTGCCCCAGGACGGCCGCATCAAGATCAAGGTAAAGGTCGACGAACGCTCACGCGAACTCGACTTCCGCGTCTCGACTCTCCCCACCCTTTTCGGCGAAAAGGTCGTGCTCCGCTTGCTGGACAAAGACAAGCTGATGCTCGACATGACGAAGCTCGGCTTCGAACCGCAGAGCCTCGAAAAATTCCAGCGGGCAATCGCAAATCCCTACGGGATGGTGCTCGTAACGGGCCCGACAGGCTCCGGGAAGACGAACACACTCTACTCGGCTCTTCAATCTCTGAACACGACGGAAACGAACATCATGACGGCCGAGGATCCGGTCGAATTCAACCTTCAGGGGATCAATCAGGTGCAGATGAAGGAGCAGATCGGGCTGAACTTCGCCGCCGCACTTCGTTCTTTCCTGCGTCAGGATCCGAACATTGTCCTCGTCGGTGAGATCCGCGATTTCGAAACGGCCGAGATCGCGATCAAGGCTGCCCTCACGGGCCACCTCGTTCTCTCCACGCTGCACACGAACGATGCGCCTTCGACCATCTCGCGTCTTGTGAACATGGGCATCGAACCGTTCCTGGTCGCGACTTCCGTGAACATCATCCAGGCACAGCGTCTCATCCGCCGTATTTGCAAAGACTGCAAGGTGGAGACGAGCATGCCCGCGGAGGGACTCGTAGAAATAGGGTTCAAGCCCGAGGAAGCGTCCTCGGTGAAACTCTACAAGGGCCGCGGCTGCGAGACATGTCTGAACACGGGATACAAAGGTCGAGTCGGCCTTTACGAGGTTATGGAAGTAACAGACGAGCTTCGGGAGCTCATCATTATAGGCGCTAGTGCCATTGAACTCCGCCGCAAAGCTATCGAAGGCGGAATGATCACGCTGCGTGAATCCGGATTGTACAAGCTTAGGGAAGGCATAACGACCGTCGAAGAGGTCGTGAAGGAAACCGTTCTGTAAGGAATTGGAGGAAATATGTTAATAAGGGCAATCGCACTGTCATTGGCGCTGGTATTCGGTGCTGCCGTGATCGTTCCGCTGGCTACGGAATCGGTCGAGGCCGGTAAGAAGAAGACTAGAAAGTACTCAAAGAAAAAATACAAGAAATATTCCAAGCAATGGTGGCGGCAGTATCGGGCGAAGCAGCGTCACAAGAAAACGATGCATGCTAAACGCCGGGCACTGCGGCTGCGCCAGATCAGGCTCGCACGCGTTCGGAAGACTCAAACGGACAAACCCGCGACAAGCGCGGCTGCAAAACCGGTGAGCTCGGACAAACAGGCGACCGCGATGCTTCCGTCGGGGCAAACAGCACCGAACGGTTGGGCGCCGGGTTCGCAGAGCGGCAGCGAAGTTCTATTCTCGGTCGACGGCGGACGCGGCACAGCAGCGATCTCCGTTGTCGGGCCGGCGAACGGCGAGACGGTGGACACCGGCCGCAACCGTGCAGTTGGCGGTGTGCCGACGTCGGCGCTTCGGCGTGAGGTCATCAACCGGATGATCCGCGAGAACGGTTGGGTCGTCAACGACTACCAGAAGGAAGTCGGAAACAAAAAGGTCTACGTCGTTGTCGCTCAATCGAATGGTGCCGGCGGCCGACTGAATTCGCGGATGTTCTACTTCACAGAGGTGGACGGCCGCATCTACAGCCTCTCGACCAATACCAATGTCGATTCAGCGGAGCGCATCGCCGAGGAATCTGAAAAGGTGTTGAATTCACTCCAGCCCCGCGGCGGTGTCCAAAGAGCCGCAAGCCGGGAAGAATAGTAACTGCTCGTCGTTCGTTGTTCGAGGATTTCGTCCTAAACGAGACCGGTCGACGACCAGACGGCTGACAACGAACGACGAACAACGAACGACGAACCAAAATCATGAGTTTCGAAAACCAAACCTCAGTCGAATCGCAGATGACGCTTCCGGAGCTTCTAAAGAAGATGACGGACGCGGGCGGTTCCGACCTGCACATTACCACCAACTCTTCTCCGCAGATCCGCGTTCACGGCCACCTCAAGCCGTTGTCGGAGTATCCGCCGTTTACGCCGGCGGATACCAAACGGCTTGCTTACTCGGTTTTGACCGACGCGCAGAAACACAGGTTCGAGGAAAACCTTGAGCTGGATTTTTCGTTCGGGTTGAAAGGGATGTCACGCTTTCGTGCGAACCTTTTCAATCAGAAAGGTGCGGTCGGCGCGGTTTTCCGTGCGATCCCGTACGAGATCAAATCATTTGAGGCGTTAGGGCTTCCCGCCGTCGTGCAGGACATGTGCAAGAAACCGCGCGGTCTTGTACTCGTGACCGGACCTACTGGATCGGGTAAATCGACAACGCTGGCGGCGATGGTCGACAAGATCAATATCGACCGGCACGATCATATTCTGACCATCGAAGACCCGATAGAATTTTTACACAACCATAAGAACTGTGTCGTCAACCAGCGCGAGGTAGCGGCCGACACCCATGGGTTCGGCTCGGCCTTGCGTACTGCGCTCCGGCAGGACCCTGACGTTGTGCTTGTTGGCGAAATGCGAGATCTGGAGACGATCGAAATGGCACTACGAATCGCGGAAACAGGTCACCTGACCTTCGCGACGCTGCATACCAACTCGGCCTACTCTACGATCAACCGTATCATCGACGTTTTTCCTTCAGCCCAGCAGGCGCAGGTGAGAACACAACTTTCGCTGGTGCTGGAAGGCATCCTGTGTCAGGCCCTTGTGCCGAAAGCCGCAGGTGATGGCCGCGCGATGGCTCTCGAGATACTCGTTCCGAACGCAGCTATCCGCAATCTGATCCGCGAGGACAAGATCCACCAGATCTATTCGATGATGCAGACCGGCCAGGACAAGTTCGGGATGCAGACGTTCAACCAGGCGCTCGCGACGCTATATCACAAGAAAGTGATCACACTGGAGGCCGCCATGCAGCGAACCTCGAACGCCGACGAATTGAAGGATCTTATCGAACGCGGTTCGGGACTAAACCAGTCTTATCAAGGCGGTACACCGCGTCCGGGAGCCCCGGCGGGAGCCGGCAGCCCGTACGCACAGGGACGGCCCGTGGGCCAACGTCCGCCGGCACGATAAAGGGAAATTTCAGATTCCAAATTTGAAATTTCAAATTTGGAGAACTTGGATTTTGACAGGAGCTAGAAAAGAGCAATGCCAACATACGCTTTCAAAGGTAGAAATCGCCTGAACGAACTGGTTTCCGGTGAACGCGAAGCCGTCAGCCAAGATGAGCTAAGGTCGCTGCTTCGCAAAGAGCAGATCACGATGACGACGGCCTCGGAAAAGAGCGTCGTTTCGATACCGAAACTGGGACGGCGCAAAAAGGTCGGGGCAAAGGAACTTGCGGTCTTTACACGGCAGTTCTCAGTGATGATCGACGCCGGTTTGCCCCTCGTTCAGTGTCTCGACATTTTGGCGGAACAACAGCTGAATACGTTCTTTAAGGACGTGCTCCGCCAAGTTCGTCAAAACGTAGAGGAGGGCACGACGCTCTTTGCGGCCCTTGAAAAACACCCTAAGGTTTTCGATTCGCTATACACGCATATGGTGGAAGCGGGCGAAACGGGTGGTGTGCTCGACCTCATCCTGCAGCGACTGGCAACGTTGATCGAAAAGGTTGTTAAATTGAAGCGGAGTATCGTTTCGGCTTCGATCTATCCGGCCGCCGTCGTGCTCGTCGCCGTCGGTGCGATCGCGGTGATCATGGTCGTTGTTATCCCGCAGTTCGAACAAATCTTTATCGGATTGCTGGGCCCCGGCGAACTTCTGCCGCTGCCGACCCGGATCGTGATGGGGATAAGTAATTTCCTCGCAGGCTGGGGAGGGTTGACCTCTCTTATAGTGCTGATCGCCTCAGTGGTCGGGACAAGCTATTACTACAAGACTCCGAAGGGTAAATGGCAGATCGACACGATCCTGCTGAAGCTACCGATCTTCGGATCGATTTTGCGAAAGATCGCGGTCGCACGTTTCTCCCGAATCCTTTCGACATTGCTCTCATCGGGCGTTCCTATCCTGCAGTCGCTTGAGATCACGGCGAAGACAGCGGGCAACGTGGTTATCGAAGACGCGATACTCAAGGTCCGCGCCGGTGTGGAACGCGGTGAAAACTTCGTCGAGCCGCTGAAGGCAACAAAGGTGTTCCCGCATATGGTCGGGCAGATGATCGGCGTGGGTGAACAGACCGGTGCGCTTGATGCGATGCTCGGGAAGATCGCGGACTTCTACGAAGAGGAAGTCGATACCGCCATTGCCGATCTGCTCGCGATGATCGAACCAGTCCTGATCGCCTTCCTCGGCGTCACGATCGGCGGCATCGTCATCTCGATGTACTTACCGCTCTTCACGCTTATCGGCAAACTGGCCGGCGGCGCGAAATAGAGCGGTCCAACAAAGCTGACTCTCCCACTTCCCAAGCAAGGCGGCCTCTTTTAGGGGCCGCTTTTATTTGGTTTGCGTTGATTTAAGGTTTTCCACCTGTGGAAAACTTATGGTAAGTTTTAGCTATCCGCTATGGCTGAAGCAGTAAAAGAAACCATCGAAACGACGCTTGAGGAACTGGAGCAGCCTCGATGGGCCGTGATCTCGTTCGAAAGACTCGAGCGTGGGAATCTGGCATACGCTGCGGCGGTTAGTTTGCTGAACGATCTGGATTCGAAAGGCGTCGCGGGGCTCTGTATCGTAACGGACGAAGTCGCTGCCCGCCTCGCCGCTTAAAATTCCAACACAACTTTGCCGAAACTTTGATTTGATTCGAGATATTCGTGCGCTTGGCGGACGAATTCGGCGGGGAACACCTTATCGACGACCGGTCTTATTTCACCGGAATCGAAAAGACCCATTGAATGTTCCGCGAAACACTTGGTCGCCGCTGCTTTTTCTTCGAAGCTGCGGGAACGGAGAACCGTGCCGATTATCCGGGCACGTTTTTGAAGTGCGATTCGAAGATCGAATTCGGAGGTCGCCCCGCCGGTCAAACCGACCAAGATAAGTCGGCCTTTTTGAGCGATGCTGGCCAGATTGTCTTTGAAATAGCTTGCGCCAACCAGATCGAGGATTACGTCAGCGCCATTGCCGTCGGTGAGTGACGAGACTTCCGCAGCGAACGAGGACTCGTTACCCGCGACTATTCCATGATCAAGGCCAAACTCTCTGCAGCGATCAAGTTTGTCGGCAGTGCGCGATGTCCCGATGACGGCCGCCCCCGCTGCCTTTCCCATTTGAAGTGCGGCAATACCGACGCCGGAGCCGACCGCGTGGATCAATAAACTTTGCCCTCGTTTTAGCTCGCCTAGTGTAAATATAGCGTCGTGGGCGGTGATGCAGGCTTCGGGGATCGCGGCGGCATCAGTAAAAGTCAGGCCTTCCGGGATTCGCATCAGAAGTGAGGAGTCGATCAGCAGGAACTCCGCCTGTGCCTCTCCAGCGGTGATCGCCATTACGCGGTCGCCGGAGTTGAAGTTCGACGCGGTGCTTCCGACTTCGACCACCTCGCCCGCGAATTCCAAGCCCGGAATGTTCGGCGAATATCCGATGGGCGGCGGGTAGAAACCTTTTCGTTGAAGCAGATCGGCGCGATTCAACCCCGCAGCCCGTACCCTCACTAGGACCTGCTCACCATGCGGTTTCTGCGGATCGGGAACCTCTCTAATTTCGAGGTTTTCCGGTCCGCCGAATTCTTTGATATAAACCGATTTCATCGTGAAACGCGGACATTCCTGTCCGCAACCGTTGCGGACAGGAATGTCCGCGTTCCGTTACTTTCGTACCAGCGAAACGACGTTATTCGCTTTAAGTGAATTGCCGGTGGCACGCTGCAGGTCGGCGATCGATTTGTTCAGATCCGTTTGCGCACGCAGCTCGCTGCTGCGAGCGACAGTGAGTGCGGTCTGTCGCTCGAGCACCTTGTATATATCGGTCTGCCCGGCGTCAAGTTTTCGCTGCTCGCTTTCATACTGCTTAACAGAATTTTCCCGCGCAATGGCAGCCGAACGAAGCCTCGCCTCAGCCGTGCGAACTGCCTGGATAGCGTTGCGGACGTCAACCTGAATCGTTTGTTCCAACTGTGCACGCTGCGTTTCGATCCGCTCACCCTCGACCAACGAACGGCCGTACTGGGCACCGGCCGTCTTGTCGCCAAAGAGCGGCAAATTGAACTGCACACCCACCCGAACCGTGGGATATTTGTTCGAGAAAACGTCCGTGACCGCAGAACCACTGCCGCCCACGTTTTGTAAAAGCGGCTGCAGCGCCGCAGCACAGACCGCCGGGTCAGTGTTGCCGTCGCGGCAGAACGGGTTCGAGAAGTTCGGATTGAGGCCCCCACCGACGCCCGCGGAAGTATAGCTTGCTACCAGGTCGATCTGCGGCTTTTTCTGCTCGGCATAAAAGCGTCGGTCGATAGCGTTTATATCGCGCTGAACCTGATTTAGTTCGAGTTCCGGCCGATTGGCCAGCGCCGCATCCAGGGCCTCCCTGAGTGTTGTATCCGGTGGCGTAAGGTCGACGGGATCGGTAGGTGTGACGGATTCGCTCCAGATCTTAGCGTTCTTGTTCGGCGAAACGAAATTTTTCAGAGCGTTCTCCGATTGGTTTACCACGTTTAGAGCCTCATATACTGCCTGCTCGAAATTCGCCACCTGCGTTTCGCTGGCGACGATGTCGATTGGGGCGAGTTGGCCTTCCTCGACGAGACGTTTGTTGTGCTCGTATTGGTCCTTCGCGTCCTTCACGCTGTCGCGCTGCACCTGAAGATTACGCAGCGCAAATGCGAGGTCCCAGTATGCCCGCTGCACGTTCACGATAGTCTCGATAGTCCGCTGGCGAAACTGCGCGTCGGTGAGCGAGAGGTTACGCTTTGCGATCTCGATCGTGCGCCGGTTCTGGTCGAACGATCGGCCGCGGAACAGCGGCTGCGTAATGCTCGCCGTCACGTTCGAATTAAGCTGCGGACTAATGATAGAAACCGGGTTGTCGGACCCGAGGCGCGTGTTGTTCGCCGTGACATCAAGGATGGTGCCGAATCGCGGGACATATGCCCGGACGCCCGCGTTTCCGACGAACGAATTGCTCGTAACCTTCGTCACGTCCGGAGCGAAGAAGCTGATGTTTGGGACCGTGGCTCGTTCGTAATATGTCTGCCCTGTAAGTCTCGGCTGGTAAACTCCGCGCGCGGCCCGAAGGTCGAACTCGGCGATACGCACATTCTGGCGCGTCACCTCGATGTCGTTGTTGTTTTCGAGTGCCAGCTTGATCGCGTCGTTCAAAGTCAATGAACGCTGGTCGAGCATGTCCACGCCGACGCGGCCGAGGTCGGGCAGCGAACGGTCGTCAGAACGGTAATTCGGAGCGATGGGCGGTACACCTTGAAGCTTCTCCGGCGGTACGGCCTGTTTGTCTTCGACCGGCGGCTTTGCCGACGGAGTCGGAGTCGGGTTCTGACCAAATGCTCCAACCGACATCAAAACGACCGCGAATATTAGTTTTAAGTATGATCGCGAAAACATATTAATTACTCTTTTTCCCCTTCTGCACCGCTGCGGCTTTGCGGGAGTTTTTCCTCTCCCGCAAGCCGACGAGACGCCGAAAGTTGTTTACTGCTTCCCAATGAACGTGCTGGTGACCGTGGCGAAACGGCGTCGTATTCCGCCGAAGAGCCATTCGGACGCGGTACCGACGCGTCTGAAAATGTGCAGTTCGCTCAAATCGTCGAAGATGGAATAGAACACCGGCACCGCGAGCAGCGTCAGCAGCAAACAAAGCGTCTGTCCGCCCACCACAAGCACGCCGATCGATCGGTTCGTTCCGGCACCGGCACCCGTAGCAATCACGAGAGGGATCATCCCGGCGACGAGGGCGATCGTGGTCATCAGGATCGGGCGCAATCGGTCGCGATTCGCCTGGATGATCGCATCGTAGCGGCTCATCCCCTTTGCACGAAGGTTGTTTGTATGATCGATCTGAAGGATCGCGTTCTTCTTAACGACACCAAATAACAGCAACAGCCCGAGTCCGGAAAAGATGTTCACGGTCTGTCCCGCGATCAGCAGGCTTAGAATGCCGAACGGTATCGAAAGCGGCAGCGTGAGAAGGATCGTCACCGGGTGGATGAACGATTCGAACTGCGCGGCAAGTACGATATACATAAAAACGAACGACAGCATGAACGCCAGTAGGAAGTAGAATGCGGCCTTGCCCATCTCTTTCGACTGCCCGACGTAGCCGGTTCTGTAACCGCTCGGTAGCTGAAGGTCGCGAACTATCTTGTCGATCTCCGAGGTTATCGAGGCGGCGGAACCGCCCGGCTTCGTGTTCGCGAGAAGGGTCACCTGGCGCTGACGGTTGGTTCGCTCGATGGAACTCGGGCCGGTGCCTTCCTTGACAGTGACAAGCCGGTCGAGCGTCACCCAGCCCAGTTTCGCCGAAGGCACAATCATTCGACCCAGGCCCTCCACGTCGGTCCGGTAATTGTTGACCGCGCGTACCCAAACCTCATATTGTTCGGAACCTTCGTTAAACGTTGTCGCCTCTTGTCCGGCGACCAAAGTGTTCAAGGCCTGCGAGATGTCGCCGATGCGTACGCCGAGGTCGGCGGCGGTCGCACGGTCGATCTCTAGCCTGACCTCAGGTTTGCCCGAGATAAGGGTCGAATCGACGTCCACCGCGTCAGGTATCGATTTCATCCGCTCGAGGATCTTTTCCGAATATTCCTTTAGCTTTACGAGATCGGGCCCAGCGATAAGGAACTGAACGTTTGCATTACGGAAGCCGCCGCCCGAGAAAGCCTGCACCTGCTGCACACCCGTTCTAAGTTCCGGATAATCGGCGAGTATCGTGCGGGCGTCGGACATCATGATTTCCTGCGACTTGTCGCGATCCGCGATGTCGGAGAGTTTGACGTAAATCGTTCCGTTGTTGACCACCTGCGCCTGACCGCCGCCCACGGTTACGAGCGTATCGGTGACGCCGGGCATCTGCCGAAGCCGTGAAGCGATGCGCTCCATCGTCTGAGCCGAAGCACCGAGACTAAAGCCTTCGGGTGCGCGCACCGAAACCTCAAACTGCGACTGATCGTCCACCGGCAGAAAGTTCTTACCAACGAGCATGAAAAGCGGGATGATCGAAACGAATGTGAGAATGCAAAGCGTCACAATCACCCAGCGATGCCCCATCGCAAATCGAAGCAATCCGGCGTAAACCCGATCGACATGGCGGAACCAGCCCCGCTCCTTCGAATCGTGGCTTTCATATATCTCCGGGTGCTTACTTTCCAACATGCCATCGCCCGATATCTCCAACTCTTCTTCGTCTTTAGCCTCGGGCTTATGCCGTTTGATCAGGCGGGCGGCGAGCATGGGCGTTAGTGTGAACGAAACGATCAAGGAAACGCCGACAGCAAACGCCGCAGTCAAACCGAACGACGACATGAAACGGCCGATGATGCCCTGCATGAACCCGATGGGCACGAACACGGCCATTAGCGAAAGCGTTGTGGCCAAAACGGCCAGGCCGATCTCGCGCGTGCCTTCGATCGCTGCCTGAAAAGGCTCCATGCCTTTCTCTTCGACGAAACGATAAATATTTTCGAGTACGACGATCGCGTCGTCGATCACAATGCCCACCATCAGTGTGAGCGAAAGCATAGTGATCGAGTTGAGCGTGTACCCCATCACATACATCAACGCAAATGTCGAGATTATCGACGTCGGGATCGCCAGGGCCGCGATGAACGTCGAGCGGAAGCTCCACAAGAACAGGAACACAACTATCGCGGCCAGGATGGAACCGATCACCAGATGCTCTTCGATCGCGGCGAGCGAATTCTCGATGAAAATCGAGTTGTCACCGATGATCCGCATCGAGTAATTCGGCGGCAGCGTGGCCTGGATCTCCTTGAGACGTTCCTTGATCTCGTGAGCGACCGCTACGGTGTTTTGTCCGGATTGTTTCGAAACGATCAGCGTGACGGCGGGCTGGCCGTTAAGACGCGCTTCGGAGCGAAGCTCTTCCGCACCGTCCTCGGTGTAGCCAATGTCCTTCACCTTTACCTGATATTCGCCGCGGGTGGCGACGACTACATTATCGAAATCTTCGGCCTTCTGGACCTTGCCCATCGTGCGGACACTCGTCTCTTTTTGGCCTTCGTCGAGACGGCCGCTGGGGAACTCGATATTCTGTATGCGAAGCGCGTTGGAGACCTCGCCGGGCGTGATGTTGTAGGCACGCATCTTATCTGGATCGACCCAAACGTTGATCTGGCGTTCCTGACCGCCGATCAATGTGATCTGGCCGACGCCGCTGACGGAATCGATGCGTTCCTTGACCTTGTTCTTGGCGGTTTCGGTCACCTCGCGAAGACTCGTCGGGGCGGATATAGAAATCCGGAGCACCGGCGCCGCGTCGCTGTCCAGTTTTTGAACAGTCGGCTGCTCCGCCGTATCCGGCAGATTGGGGATCACGGTCTGGACGCGGTTCTCGACCTCCTGGGCGGCCACATTCACGTCCTTTTCGAGGATGAACTGAACAAAAACCTGCGCCACACCCTCGACCGAGCTGGAACGGAGCTCATCGATGCCGCTGACCGTGTTGACCGCTTCCTCGATCTTCTCGGTGATCTCGGTTTCGATCTCTTCAGGCGAGGCACCGGGGTTTATTACCGTGATCGTGATCGTCGGGAAATCAATCTTCGGGAACAGGTCAAGCCCGAGGCTGAAGAAAGAAAATGTCCCGACCACCACGAGCGAAAGGATCAACATCGTGGCGAAGACCGGCCGCTTTACACAAACTTCTGCTAACCACTGCATATACTTCTAGTCCCTCGTTGGGTTACAGCCTATTGGCGTACGAAAACGCCATCGGTTAATTGGTTAAGATTGCTGGTCGCAACTCTGTCACCGTCGATCAGACCGCGTTTGATCTGGATCTGGTCACCTTCGAGCAGGCCGAGTTGGACGATCTGTTCGCGGGCGATGCCGTCTTTTATCACGAACACGGAATTGGTGTCGCCAACTGTCTTGACCGCGCTAACGGGGATGACGACGGCGGGCTCCGGTTTCGACTGAGTGACGCGGACGGTGGCGAATTGACCCGGTTTAAGAAGACCCTCGGTGTTTTGCACTTCGGCTTCGACGGTCATTGTTCGTGCCTGCATATTCACGCTCGGCGCGATGCGGACTATCGTGCCGGCGAAATTGCGCTCCGGGTAGGCGCTTACCTGCAAGGACACACCCTGACCCGTGGCGACCTTGCCGACGGATGCTTCCGGAACATCGATGCGCATTCTGAGCGTCGAGGTGCGGACGATGGTGGCGATCTTCGTGTTGGGTGCGCTCGGGGAAATGTACTCTCCGACGTCGGCGACCTTGTCGGAGACGTAACCGCTGATGGGGGCACGGATGACATTGTCCGTCACGGCCTTTTGCGCGGCGGCCACCTGTGTTTCGAGTGTGGCTATTGCGGCACGAGCCGTGGACGCTGCGGCCCTCGCCGCGTTGTAGGCCTCGCGGGCTGTGTCGATAGCTTTGATCGCGACGGCCGCGTTCGAACGAGCTTCGTCCAATTGGCCGATCAGGGCATCCCGCTGCGATTTGCGTTGGTCGTAGATGGATCGCGAGATGTCACCGGTTTCGAGTAAACGCTCGGATCGACGGAGTTCCTTTTCGGCGAGCTCCAACTGAGCGGTGATCGTTTTAACTTGCGAAAAGTCTCGGATCTGGAAAGTCTGTCCGTCACCGACACCGAGGCGGGCCTGAGTTTGGCGAAGATTCGCAAGGGCCTGCTCGGCGCCCGCATTTGCCTGGTTAACGGCCTGACGCTGCTGTTCCACCTGTGCCCGCGCTTGCTCGACGCGAATCTGCGCATCGCGAGCGTCGAGCCGAACCAGAACGTCCCCCTGGCCGACGTAGCTGCCGATGTCAAAATTCACCTCAACGATCTTTCCGGCCACGTTCGGGGCCACGTCCGTCTGTGCGTCGCTCGCGAGGTTTCCCGTCGCCTCGATGTACGTCGGGATCGGCTTAATGATCGCCTGCTCCGTGGTCACGTCGACTACGGCAGGCTCAGTGTTTGCATTCGCCGCGGTCGCCGAGTTGCCGGAACCGCAGCCGGTCATAAGGCTGGCTGCGAAAACAAGAGTCGCCGCGATGAACCAAAAAAATTGCTTGCGTTTATTCATTTATGATCAGTGCCTCCCCGTCTGTCCGGAGAATGAATTTATCCCGCCTGTTCTGTCGTGCCTCTTAATATGATCTCTGCGAAATGTTTCGCCGCGTCGTCGTTCGGAATGTCCAGGAGTGTTCGCTCCTTGTCCCACAAAATGTTGTTTAGCGAATGATGAATGAGCATCCCCATGAACGACCTCACGATTATCCGTGGGTCGATCTTCCGAAATGCCTTTTCCTTTTGACGCTTCTTTATGTAACCCCCGAGGAACTTGTATATCTCGCCGACGAACTCGCCAAAGAACCGCCCTGCCATCTCATGTTCCTCAAGCGCCGAATAAAAGATCATCCGCATAAAAGCGATGTCTTGCTGGTGCTTGTTCAATGCCTGTCGGGCGAAATGGTAAAAGACACCGAAATCGTCATTCGCCTTCATCGCCCCGATTAGTTCAACATTCTCTTCCCACGGGTATCTATTTAGTCCCTCGTTGCAGCTTTTCGCTTCGATCAGGGCGCCGTAGAGTTCGTCCTTAGAGGAAAAATGCTTGAAGACCATTGCTTCGGAAACTCCAGCCGCACGAGCAATGTCCTTAGTCGTGGTGCCGCTGAAACCGCGGTGCGAAAACAGGTCGAACGCGGTTTGCAGGATCTGCTCGCGGCGTTTATCACCGGACATACGGCCCTGCCCGTTGTGATCACAATTAAATAGGTGGCTGTTCAAGTTTTTCTCCAAATCTCAGCGTAAGTAAGTGCTTACTCACTTTTCAAATTAATAAGATTTGCATTTCATCGAACTCGTTGTCAAGCACATTCGAAGCATTAATGGAAAATTAACGAAGCGGACAATCGAGATGTTTCAAACGCCTTTGGATCAGCTCGTATTCGGCGACCGAAAAGTATCAGAGCCTTCCGCGTATGGAACTTATTTATTTTTATTTCGTTACAACTAATTGCGGTTCGATCTCATCGGAGTCAGCCGTGAACGTTCGGGAAAAACCGGCGAAATCGGGGGTAGGGAGGAAACGATAAATGTCTGAATTTGAAGCTGAAGTAAAGAAAGCGGAAAAGGAATTGGAGCAAAGCCTGGTGCCGGTCGTGCCGGAAGGGCGGCTCGATGACGAGTTTTTAGGAGATCTAAAGATGCAGGCACAGGAATACGGTGCAAGAGTACAAGACGCGGCCGGTAAGGCGAGAGAATTCGCGGGCGAAAAGCTCGCGTGGGCGGAGGACAAGTTCAAGGAACTGAAGGATAAGGACCCGAAGGAACTGGTCGAAGACGCCAAGGAATTTGCCCGCCAGAAGCCAGGTCAAACGATATTGATCTCAGCGGCCATCGGCCTGGTTCTGGGATTTTTGCTCAAACGGAAATAGATCGAACATATTAAAGTAAAAAAAAGCGGCCCGGAATTTTCCGGGCCGCTTTTTTGTTTAATAGGGACTACCTAGTTCGCATCCTGTGCGTGGATGAGCCGACGTGTGGTGTCACCGAAGAGCACATCGATCTTCTGCGGTTCGAGCACGGCCGTCACTTCGCCATGGCCGAATTTATCGTGCATCATCGCCTGACCCTTACGGTACTTGCGTGACCGATCGTAGGGGCCGGCGGCCTTGCCCTTGCTGCCCACCGCGACGGACGTTTTCACGCCGCTTTTGAAAGTGCTCGCGGTTTGGCAGGTATCGCAGATCGCCGATGTGATCTTTCCCAATTTAGTCACGGTCTGCACCGTGTGGTCCTGGTCGGTGTCGCACGCCGAACACATCATCGGCAGCTTGTCGCCCACAGCATATTTTTCTACTTTTGCAGCCATATTAAGTTAATTCCTCAAGCTTACCGGCGACGCCGGCCGCCGAATGAGCGGAACGATCTAGCAGGCTTTCCGCCGTTTCCAGCCGGTTTGAAAGCAGCAGCCGAAATCGCGCCTCCAAAATCGGGCAACAGCACTCGCTCGACCGCCTGGCCGGTGAGACGCTCGATCGCCCGCATGGAATGCTCTTCGGCAGTCGTCAGCAGCGTGATCGCACGCCCCGTGTTACCCGCTCGTCCCGTTCGTCCGATGCGATGAACATAATCCTCCGGAACGACCGGAACATCATAGTTTATCACATGTGAGACCGAATCTATATCGATCCCGCGGGCCGCCACGTCGGTGGCCACGAGGATCCTCGTTTTGCCGGCTTTGAAGCCCTTCAGGGCCGCTTCCCTCTGCGACTGCGACCTGTCGCCGTGGATGCGGTTCGATTTGAGGTCGCGTTTCTCCAGAATATGAGCGATCCGGTCGGCCCCACGCTTCGTGCGGGTGAAAACCAAAACCCTGTCAAAGTCTTCTTTTCCAAGAAGTTCCAGCAGCAGCGGCAGCTTGTGCTCGTGCGCGACCGGGTAAGCTTTCTGGTCGACCGTAACGGCCGCGGCACCGCGTTTCGAGATCTCGATCCATGTCGGATCTTTAACGATCGACATAGCGATCTGCTCGATCTCGCCGGCCATTGTGGCCGAAAAGAACAGAGTTTGCCGCTTTTCCGGGATCGCCTTCACGATCCGCCGGATCGCGGGCAAAAAGCCCATATCAAGCATTCGGTCAGCCTCGTCGAGGACGAGGGTGTCCAGATCCTTGAAATTGATCATCCCCTGCTCCATGAAGTCCATGAGGCGTCCGGGGGTGGCGATCAGGATGTTCACGCCCTGTTTGAGCGCCTGGATCTGCTTCGCGTAGCCAGCTCCGCCGATGATCGCCGCACAGGTGATGCCCTTGGGCATAAACTGCCGGCAAGCAGCCTCGATCTGAGTTGTAAGCTCTCGAGTAGGCGAGAGAATCAGGACGCGAAGTCCTTTCTTGTTAATAAATTGAACCTGACGGTTCAGAATCGGCAGCAAAAACGCCGCCGTTTTGCCGGTTCCGGTCTCGGCGCAGGCGATAACGTCGCCGCCTTCTAAAACTACCGGAATTGCCTGCTTTTGGATGGGTGTAGGCTCAACATAACCCAGACGCTCGCAACGATCCGCAAAGGCGGAGAGCAAGCCTAAGTCTTTGAAACTCATTTAAATTTAATTTTCCTATTTATCGACCGAGAATATTCGGGGCCGCTTTTAGAGGGCTTTACACTATCCGAAACTGCCGCGTTCAAAACGCAGAAACAACTTTAGTTGCGGTTCCGGACTGGAATACTCTTAGGGATTGTAAAAGAAGTGTCTAACGGGGGTTTGATCTAGGCGTAACGGTTGAAGCGAAGAACCAACGTTTGAAGGCCCAAAACAACGGGCCACTTCCGGTTTTAATTTAACCAACCATCCGCTCGAACTATCTCTTCGCAGCCTCACGCTGAGGGCGAAATTACCGTCGACAAAAGAGCGATGGAATTATCAAGTTATGAGATTACAATAAGTTACGGAAAGTTGCAAGCTAATTTCGGGCTACCCACTCGGCCGCGATGTCCCTGGGTGTTCGCTTGTTGCCGTCCACCTCGTAGTTCAACTTTCGCATATCGTCCGTGGAGATCGCGTCCGCTAACTTCGCAAATGCGGATCTAAGAGCCCCAGATGCATCATTTCGAGCGATAAAAACGGCTTGGTACGGTGGGAAGTAATGGCGGTCGTCTTCGAGTTGGAAGAGGTCGAGGGCGGCGATGAGGCCGTCGGTGGAGTTGCCGGCGATGATGTCGAGCTCGCCAGATTGTAAGGCCCGATACGTCAACGAAAGGTCCATCTCGCGTGGCTGGCGGGCGAAGTTAAAACCATATGCCTTTGAGAAACCCGGATAGCCGTCCGCACGCGACATGAAATCCTGCCCGAAGCCCGCCTGCCAGTTTCGTGAGATCGGAACCGCGTCGGAGATCCTTTTTAAATTGTTCTTTCGGGCCACGTCGCCCCGGACGAGGATCGCAAAGTCATTCGCAAAGCCGAGTGGTGGGCTGAGGGTCAAGTTGAACGTCTCAGCATATTCCGCCTTTGTCTTGTCGTAAACAGTCTGCGGATCGGTGAGCGGGGGATGCTTTAGAATGGCGGTGTAGGCCGTACCGGTGTATTCCGGATAAACGTCGATCTCGCCGGAGAGCAAGCCGTCGTGGGTGATATTTCCGCCTAACTCGAATTGCCTGACTACCTCGACGCCTTCCTTTTCAAGCATCTGCGCCAGGATCTCCGCAAGGATCACAGATTCGGTAAAGTCCTTTGAGCCGACCACGATCTTACGGCGTTCGCCTGAAACGATGTTTTCCGAATTTGAAATTTCAGATCTGAAATTTGAAATATAGCCTGCGCCGACAATGATCCCGATCAGTCCGGCGGCACCTGCGACGGCAAACCGCCGTCGGCCCGTTGAACTTTCGCCGATATTATAAGATCTCTCGATCTGGCCGAGCACGAAATCGAAGAGCAGGGCGAGTAAAGCCGAGGACAATGCACCGGCTATGAGCAGATTGTTGTCGTTTTGACGAAGGCCGCGAAATATATAGGTACCTAGACCACCCGCTCCGATGGCGGCCGCGACCGTCGCGACGCCTACTGAGATGACCACGGCGACTCTTATCCCGGTAATGATCACCGGCATCGCAAGCGGAAGCTCGACCATCCGCAACGTCTGCCTGCCCGTCATCCCCATCGCTTCAGCGGCCTCGCGAATCTTTGGATCAATGCCCAGGATGCCGGTTACCGTATTTCGGATGACGGGTAATAGAGCGTAAAGAGCGAGAGCGATTATCGCCGTTCGGGAGCCGATGCCGCCGACGAAAGGAATTGGGATAAGCAAACCGAAGAGCGCCAGGCTCGGGACCGTTTGCATTATGTTTGCGAACCCAAGGATGGGGGTTTGAAGGCCCTTCATCCGGGTCAACAATATTCCCAGCGGCAGTCCGAGCAGGACCGCGAGGCCTGTGGCAAGCAGTACTATCAGAACATGTTCCCGCGTCAGCACCAGCAGCTCGCGCCAATTTGCGGCGATAAAATTGAAGAACTCGTCCATCCCGGCCGTAATTGTACACCAACAAAACGCCTGAGCATTTCGACAGTGATGTTCGCGGAATCGAAGATCAGGATGGTGTTCACCGAATGGGGAACGAACGCCCGTGCGATCGTTCGCTATCTCCCACGGTCCAGAAGCGAGACGGGCCGCTCACCCATCCGATGCGGCGGCGAGTTCCTTTCGCCGGGCGAGGAGTCGGGCGGGGTCGTTCGTGATTATGGCGGCTAGGCCGAGTTTGAGACCGCGCCGAACCCAGCGGGGATTATCGGCGGTCCAGATGATGACACCAAGATTTCGGCCGGCGGCTTTTTTCATCAACTTCCTGGTCGCAAGTGTGAAATGTAAAGAGATCTCATCCGCACCGACGTCCGCAGCGAGCTGCACAAGATGTTTTTCCTTCCGAAGGATGTTCTTGATCTTTGGAGCGAAAAGGGCCGCGGTGCGCACCCCGGGGCAGAATCTTTTCACGTGGGGAATAACCGAAAGCTTGAAACTTTTCACCACGATGCGCGGAAACAAAGGCGAGCCAGAAATAACCTCACAGACGGTCTTCGATAATCGTTGTGCGTCGGCGTCCTTGCATTTGAGTTCTATATAGACCAGTCCTTCGAAGTCTTTCAATAAATCCAATGTTTCGGCGAGGGTGGGAATACCCTCCTTTTTGAACGCCGACTCGGCGAATTTAGGCGTGTGGCGGTTGAACCATGTACCAATGTCCATCCTACTTAACTCAGCCGAAGTATAATTCGCGATCTTCCCCTCGCGGCCCGCAATTCGTTCGAGCGAGGAATCGTGAAATACGACCGCGACCTGATCGCTCGTAAGCCGTACATCGAACTCAATCCCGTCGGCTCCGGCTTCGACCGCCCGCTTAAATGCTGCCAGAGTGTTTTCGGGTGCATGCGCGCTGTCCCCGCGATGCGCGATGATCAAAGGCATTTTGGTTCTGCTGGTCACCGAATTGGAATTACGGATTTAACGTCTTTCCTGTTCCTGCGTTCGGTGCACATCTCTCCGTCCAACAGAGATCTGACC
>Ga0307413_10000151_pt1 | contig 18868 bp, 11 predicted proteins | sample DK1Ometagenome_3_FD_203714 | JGI IMG/M metagenome (GOLD analysis project Ga0307413, IMG submission 203714) | Maize rhizosphere microbial communities from greenhouse at UC Davis, California, United States - DK15-O-2 | ecosystem: Host-associated > Plants > Roots > Rhizosphere > Soil | place: USA... | reverse complement strand
GGGCAGCTTCGTCGCCGGCGTCACGGCAGCGCGCGTAGGGCGCCGTCCAAGCCCAGTCGCTGAAGTCCATCGTAACTGCGGCAATCTTGTACGAGTGCCTCGCGAGCACCTCGCGACCGGCGGCGCGTTTCTCGGCATTTTCTCCCTCATCGAGGAACGGATAGCGGAACCATCGCCAGTCCTCCTGGCCGCCGCTAAGCAAAGGCTCGTTGCGGACCAGCTCCTGCTCGAATTCCGACGCGCTCATCTCGCTCAGATGCCGGTGCGACCAGCCATGATTGGCGAGCGGTAGCCCTGCGGCCCGCCAGAGGCTGAGCACCTCCGTCGAGGCCGCGTCCTTCTCCGTCCAGTAGCCGTTGATGAAGCCGTAGGCGTCGACATTCGCGGCTTTCAACGCCGCGATCACGTCGCGCGCGACGCTTGTTGGAGTTTCGCCGCGCGGGATCTCGCCATGCACAGGCAAGTCGTCGACGGTTATCGCAACCTGCGGGCGAGTTGCCTCCGTGGAAACGCAGGCTGAGAGGAGCAGCGCCGCAGGCGTCATCAGACTTTTCAAATCAATGCTCCACCGGCCTGCGACCGGATTCTGCCAGCCATGCGGAGACCCACACGAGCGGTGCATTCCAGTTGATCGCAACCTCGTTGAGGCTGAAAGCGCGAATATCGTCCGCCCAGCACGTCTGCGGAGCGCACTTTCCTCTCATGGTCCTCGCCACCTCGTCGGACATCGCCCGATCATTCGGGCCCCCGGAAAGTGCGCCGGGAGGTGGCGGCGGGTAAGTCGGATCGATCGAGTGCGCCCAGAAACGGTGATGCGGGTTCTGCATCGGCCGCGCGCCGTAACCGCTGACCAAAGAGCGATCGAGCGGGTTTCGGCCCAAGATGAAATCCATCGCGTCAATCACGCCGTCGCGATACCTGGCGTCGCCGGTCTGGTCGTAAGCAACGGACAGCAGAATTGCGCGATTGAGCAGGTTTGAGGTGGAGCCCCAGGTCCACCTTGTCAGTGGAACTGCGTAGCCGGTCTTATCGCGGTCGGCGAGGAAGCGATCGGCAGCCGACTGGATCAGGCCATGCAGCCGCTTCGCCTCCATCTCTCCTATGCGTTCCGGATGGGTCGCCAGCACAATTGTTCCAAGGGGTGCGGTGGATGCCCAGCCCGGTTCACCTTCAACCGCTTGATAGTGCGGGGATGCTTCGAAGGCCTGGCGGAATTGTGCATCGCCGGTCGCCACGAAGAGCTCGGCGGCAGCCCAATAGAACTCATCGCTAAGGTCCTCGTCGCCATAGCCGCCGCTGCCGCCAAAGTCGGCTATTGCATACACTTCTGGGTTTCGGTTCGCGGCAGTCCACGCACGCCCGGCTGCGTCGAGGCACCGGTTCGAAAATGCTGGATCGATCTTCTGCCAGATACGCGCGCATTGAGCCGCCGTCGCCGCCAGATTGAGCGTCGCGCCGGTGCTCGGCGGGAAAAGGACACGAGGCTCGGGATCTTTGTCAGGGCGCATCGGCAGGCCCGTCCATCTGCGGTCGGCGACCTTGTGGTGCGCCATTCCCGACGTGTCGACATTCGTGAAACGCATTCCGGAGCGGTTGCGCTTCTCGCCGATGGGCAGCGCCTGACTTGAGCCCTCCGGCGCCTGCATCTTCAGGAAGAACTCCATCTCCCAACGCGTTTCGTCCAACAGGTCGGAGATGCCATTGCCCGCTTCTGGGATGCGGGCGCTACCATCTGTGAAGAGCGCGGATCGGCCCAGTCTTTCGTAGGCATTCTGCAGCGTCCAGAGGGCGATGCCTCCGTTCACGAGATATTTCCCGTGATCGCCCGCGTCGTACCACCCACCGGTTACATTCAGCGAGTAATTGCAGCCGATCCATCGATTGCCCTTCGCATCAGGTCCGGAAATGCACGGCGCCACTTCTGCCGGATGGCCGGCCGGCCTTGCCCATTTCTCGCCGACAAAGCGGGCTTCGATCGGCGTCCCTGCGCGCGCATGATAGAAGAATGCGAGCGCATCGTAGGGCAGCCGATCATAGGCCGACAGGCCGACCGCGAAGTTCCGGCTGGCGAGGCCGGCTGCCGTAAGCCGGTAGCCGGTGCCCTGCGGAATCGCCTGCCGTACATCGATGCGGTGAACATGCTCGCCGGAGTATGGGTCGTCGCCGAAGACGCTCGTCACCCCGGATGCCAGAACCTTGCCGTTTGAGTCTTTCAGGATCCAAGGAAGAGGGCTTCGTGATGGATTTGCAAATACCGCGTGGAGGGGTGCGTTCGGGAGAACACCCAACTGGTTGAGCCGGATCTTTGAGTCGTCCGGTGTGCTCACTCCGAGGCTCAACATTCCCGCTACGCAAGCGCCAACGACCCTGGCTGCTTTCATTGGTCCCCCTTCGGTTGATAGGCATGAACGCCGAAGGTCGCGCCGACGAATCCGCCAGCTCGCTTGGTGCTGAGGATCGTGCCGTCCACGCCCTTAGCCACTGCTATCCAGCGCTTCCCGTCCGAGCTCCAGCTGAAGTCGTAGGATGCACCCTTGGCGTCGATACGGAGTTGGATCGGCTTGCTGCCCCAGGTTGGAAGCGGCGCCTGCTCAAGCGTAACTCCGGTAACGGGATCCGTAGGACCTGCTCGCCGCTTGAGCCTGAGCACCGGCCGACCATTGTCGTCACCGATCGCCAGGAAATACCAGAACTCCTCGCTTTGCAGCGCGACAATTCCAGCCTCGCCGCCCTTCGAAGGCACAAAATGCACTGCGGTTGTCGCCATCGCATTGATGTGCTGCTGTCGCCGGGCGAGAAAGGAAGGATTGCCATTGTCGCCAAGCGCGACTGGCCGCGCGCGAAGCTCGAGTGAGCCTGCTTCGAGCTTCCACCAGGTCCCGCGCGGGTTGCGCATCATCATCCAGTGGTACGGGAGCGCGGATGTGCTGAATTCATCGCGGACGAGGAACGCGCCGTTCGTTGGCATCGACGGTCTTGCGGAGCCGGGTAGGTCGGGTTTGGCCGCAGTCCATGGAATCGCCTGACTGGTGATGACCGGCCAGCCGCCCTCCCAATGGAGCTGCATGAGGAAGGTCTCGCGTCCAGTGTTGTAGAAATCGTCCGCGTAGGGGCGGGTCGCCAGGAACGTCGTCCACCATTGTCCTGTGGCCGTGTCGACGAAGTCGGCGTGTCCCGCCGACGTGATCGGTCTCGCGCGGTCACGGGGCAGGTCGCGCTGCGTGAGGATGGGATTCCCGGCAAACGGCTCATACGGACCCGTCACGGCTCGGCTTCGAAGAACGACCTGCGAATGGCCCTCGGCTGTTCCGCCTTCAGCTGCAATCAAGTAGTACCAACCGTCCTTGCGGAAGATGTGAGGTCCTTCGATCCAGATCGGCTTCTCCTCCGGCCGCACTCCTCCGTTGAGAAGCAACGTTCGCGGCCCGGCCAGCTTGAGAGCCTCGGTATCGAAGCGCTGAATCCAGATCGCTCGATGCCCGTCGTACAAGGGCTCGCCCGGCGGAGGCAGATTGTTGACCAGCCAAGCAGTGCCGTCTTCGTCGAAGAAAAGCGACGGATCGATCCCGCCCTTTATCTCAGGCAGCCAGACCGGATCGGACCACGGCCCGGCAGGGTTCTTGGCCGTGATAACGAAATTGTCGCCGCAATCGACGCAGGTGTTCAGAATGTAGAAGGTGCCGTCATGCGAGCTGATGTCTGGGGCGAACACGCCGCGGGACAGTCCCAGGTTTTTGAAATCAAGCTGGCCGGGACGATCGATGGCGTTGCCGATCTGGGTCCAGTTCACCAGGTCCCGGCTGTGGAAGACCGGGATGCCGGGGAACCAGGTGAAGGTCGAATTGACGAGATAATAATCGTCCCCGACGCGCGTGATGCTCGGATCGGGGTAGAAGCCCTGCAGGATGGGGTTGGCGTATTCGCGTCCGGCCGGCCTCGGTAGCCGATCGTCGCCTCGATATTCGAACCAGTCGAACGTTGCGACCGAAGCTGCGGCAAGCAGGGTCATAAGCATTTCAGATCCTCGATGCGATTTGCTTAAGCGTGGCTCGCATGCGCGCGATCAATTCCCCGGTCGGCTCGCCGAGCATTCCGCGGGCATGCGATGGAAGATGTGCGGCCGGATCTCCGTCAATTTCGAAAACATAATGATCGAACATGGTTCGCCAGATGGCGCGTTGTTCGGGCGGAAGATGCTTCAGGGCGAAAATGACATGCATCAGTGCATCATAGGGACGGCCCAGGTCCGGGCGCGCCTCGCTCCACCAGTAGTTCACGAAGACATTGAACGGCTCGAGAGACTCCACTCCGTGCCACCAATGGAATGGGATGTAGATCGCGTCGCCCGGCTCCAATTCGGCAGTCAGCGCTGTCGTCATGGCTTCGGCGAAGCGCGGAAATCGTTCGAGGTCTGGGGCGCACGGGTTGACCAGACTGATCGGCGTACCGGCCGGGGTCAGCTCGAACGGGCCCGCATACAGATTCACAATCTGCTCCGGAGGGAACAGAGTGAAACGGCGCCGCCCCGCAACGACGATCCCGATGTTCTCATACAGGTCGTAATGCGGCGCGACCTGGATTCGATTGCCGATCCAGACGCGCGGCTGCACGTCCGCCGGAATCAGGTCGATCCTATTCTCCGCTTCGAAGCCAGCGAGCACGTCGGGGATAATTTCCGACTGCACGGCCATTGCGATGGGCGAGGCATGCTCGCGGTCACGAAGCAGGCGGTCGAGAAAGGGTTCCAGCGGCGACTGGCCCCGTTCGAAATTGAACCCGAGCATATCGTCGGAATAGAAGAAGCGCCCGCCGATTTCCGGTGGCCCGACGATGGCGGCGACACGCCGGCCCCCCGAGAAACGCTTCACGTATTTCACGAGCGCTTCGTCGGAATGCCGAGCCGCGCGAACTGCCGGCCATTCCGCAGCCGCTCCGCGCAGAACCGCCGGCTGTAACGAGGGCCTGATCTCGCGATCCAGCAAAGCGCGATCAACGTGATCATATTCGCGGATCGGTTTCGGCTTCGCGAGAGTCATTACGAGGCGCGGCGCAATACCGCTTCGCTACGGCCGCCGATCTGCCGCAGGAACTCGTCCTGAGACGGCATCAACTTCGCAGTAGCCGCAATCACCTCACGGATGTGCGCGAGCCTCTTGAGCGTCTCGTCGTCGGGCAGGAGGTCGGCCGCCGGGTGATAGCCTCGGGCATCGATGCCCTGACCGACCATCACGGCCAGCCAGCTCGTTTCCGTGAAGAGCTCATTGTGCTCGCGGTAGATCCGGCCATTGGACCGGAACATCTCCAGCTTGTACGCGAGCCCCTCAGGCGGCTCGAGCGTCCGGCAGTAATTCCAGAAGTCCGTGTCGTCGCGGCTGGTTGCTTTGTAGTGAAGAACCAGGAAGTCGCGGATGTCGACATATTCCTGAATCGTCTGCTCGTTGAATCGAGCAATCTCGACCTCGTCGAAGTCGAGCGTCGGGAAAAGCGACATCAAGCGAGCGATGCCTGACTGCACCAGATGAATGCTCGTCGACTCAAGCGGTTCGAGAAAACCTCCGGCAAGTCCAAAGGCGACGACATTCTTGACCCACGGCTTCCTGCGGTGCCCGGCGGTAAAGCGCAGCGGTCTCGGATCTCCGAGCCGGTTTCCATCGAGATTGGCGAGCACGGTTGCGGCCGCTTCGTCATCTGAAACGTGCGCGCTCGAATAGACGTAGCCGTTGCCGATCCGATGCTGGAGAGGAATGCGCCATTGCCAGCCGGCGGGACGAGCGGTCGATCGAGTGAGTGGCTGATGATCGCCGCCAAGCTCACAGGGCACCGCCAACGCCCGGTCGCAAGGCAGCCATTTCGACCAGTCCTCAAATCCCGACTTGAGCGTTTGCTCGATGAGGAGGCCGCGGAAGCCGGAACAGTCGATGAACAGCTGGCCCTCGACGCGTTGGCCGCTCTGCAGCACGACGGCTTCGATGAATCCGGTTTCGCCATCTTGAACGACATCGACGATGCGCCCCTCGGTGCGCACCACACCATAGGCTTCAGCCATCCCGCGCAAATATCGGCCGTAGAGGCTAGCATCGAATTGAAAGGCGTACGCGATCTTCGACAGCGGCGAGCTTGGCTGGTCGGGACGTGGATGAGTGAACTTGCCCATCATGCCGGCGACGATTCCGAGGGAGTAATCGTCGAGCGGCGTCTGGTCGCCAAGCGCCTTGCCCTTCAACCAGTGATGGTGGAACTCGATCCCTTTCATATCGAGTCCGTAGAAGCCGAATGGATGGACGTAGCGGTGCCCGACGTGCGTCCAATCGACGAATTCGATGCCCAGCTTGTACGTGGCGTGGGTTTCCCGGACGAAGTCGCCTTCGTTGATCTCGAGCAGGCTGTTGAACAGGTTGATCTGGGGGATCGTCGCTTCCCCGACGCCGACCGTCCCGATTTCTTCCGACTCCACGAGCTCGATCACGAAGTCTGGGATTTCGCCCATGATTTTCGACATGGCGGCCGCCGTCATCCAGCCCGCAGTTCCGCCACCGACGATGACGACCTTGCGTATCCGTTCAGGCCTCAAAAGACGAACTCCGGAAGATCTTGCTGACGTCGAGGCTGGCCACTGACGTGAGCGATGAACTCCCCGTGGCTCGGAAGCCTCTCGGCAGTCTGACGAATGGCCAGGCGGATCTGCTCGAACGCGACCGCGACCTTTTTCTCGTCGAGCGCGTCCGCGATCGGATCATAGGTTTCCGGAAGAATGCCCTGGCCGAGCATCACCGCTACCCAGCTCGTCGTCGGGAAAAGCTCGGCCTCGTCGCGGAAGGAGCGGGCCTTGCCTCGCCAGAGGTCGACCTTGCGTTGAAGGCTGCCCGGAATCTCCATCGCCGCGCAACGCTTCCAGAACTCGCTGTCGGTTCGCCGGTTGGCCCAATAGTGAAGGATGATGAAGTCGCGAATGTCTTCGAACAGGTCGCGGATCTGGCGATTGTATTCGGTTCGCTCGACAGGGCTGAAGCGCTTGTCGGGGAAGAGCGCCAACAGCTTCGAGATGCCGGCCTGGATGAGGTGGATGCTAGTCGATTCCAAAGGCTCGACAAACCCGCTGGAAAGCCCGAGCGTGACGACGTTCTTGTTCCACGCCTCGAGCCGTCGCCCCGTGGTGAACGACAGGCGTCGCGGCTCCGCGAGAGCTTCCCCCTCGAGATTGTCGAGCAGAAGTCGTTGCGCATCGTCGTCCGCAAGGTGTTCGCTCGAATAAACGATGCCGTTGCCCATGCGGTGCTGGAGCGGAATCCGCCATTGCCAGCCCGCGGCGTAGGCGGTCGAACGGGTGAACGGATCGGGGTTGCCCTCATAGGCGCACGGAACTGCGATCGCCCGGTCACAGGGTAGCCAGTGCATCCAGTCTTCATATCCGGTCTTCAGCGCCTGCTCGATCAGGAGCCCGCGGAAGCCGGAGCAGTCGATGAACAGGTCGCCTTCGACCACCCGGCCATCGGCGAGGGTGACCGCTTCGACGAAGCCGTCCTCCGATCGAAGCTTCGTCTCAACGACCTTGCCTTCGATGCGTTGAACGCTCGCGCCTTCAGCATATTTGCGCAGGAAAGCCGCGTAGAGCCCCGCATCGAAGTGAAAGGCATATTTGAGATCGGTAAGCGGCGGGCGAGCTTCGATCCCCGGGCGTGCGTAACGGCCAAGGGACGCCGCCACGCCGCTCATCGCCCAGGCGGAGATGTCCTCGATTTGGCGCCGGCTCCGCTCGCGCAGATAGAGTTGATGGAATTGGACGCCCTGCAAGTCCTGCCCGAATCGTCCGAACGGGTGGAAGTAGCGCTGCCCCGCCTCGCCCCAATTCACGAACTCGACTCCGAGCTTGAAGGTGGCCTTGGTGGCGGCGACGAACTCATTCTCGTTGAGCCCGAGCATCGCGTTGAATGTCACCAGCGGCGGGATTGTCGCTTCGCCGACTCCGATCGTGCCGATCTCGTCGGATTCAATCAGGACCGTCTTCGTATATCCGTTGTCGAGGTAGCGGGACAGAGCGGCAGCAGCCATCCATCCGGCGGTGCCGCCGCCCACAATGACGACCTTGCCAATCGAATGTTCGTTCATCTGGTCCCTTGGATCGAGAGGTTGCGTAGGTAGACTCCTTGAGGAGGAGCCTGGGCTACTGCGGATTGGATGGCGCTGCGCAATTGCTCCATCGAGCGAGCGGACTCACGCTCTGGAATCGAGGTCATTAGCGGATCCATGCGTCTCGGAATGACGCCCTGGCCGATCAGCACCGCGGCCCAGCTATCGCGCGCGAAGGTCTCCTCTTCGAAGAAGGGGAGGCGGCCGCGCTCGCGCCACTGGAGAAGCGTGTGCTCGAGCGATGAGGGAAGGGGCCGGGAAGAGGCATCCCGCCAGAAAGGCTCAGGCCGGTTCGAAGTCGCATAATGAAGCAGTACGAAGTCGCGAGCGCGGTCGATTTCCGCGTTCGTTTGCCGATTGTAATCCCACAGCTCGGTCGGGTTGCAGTCCGCGTCCGGCATCATTGCCACTAGCCGGTCGATGGCGCTGTGGGCGAGGTGCAGGTTGGTCCACTCGAGCGGCTCGATCGTTACCGCGGCATCGCCGATTGCGACACAGTTGCGGACCCATGGATTGGTTAGACGCGACGGGCTGAGAGCGATGGCTCCGTTGCCACCGATATGCTCGCTCGCCTGCGCATCGTCGAGATGTGCCGAAGAGTAAGCGACCCCTTTCGAGGTACGCACCGGGGAGGTCGATCGCCAGGTCCATCCGCTCTCGAATGCTTTTGCATGATCGAGTGCCGATGGTTCGCTCGATGAGGGCTCGTCGGCGATCACCAGCCGATCGACTGCGAAATGTCGGCTCCAGTCCTCGCGGCAACCGTCGACTTCCTTCCGAATTCGCGCCTTGGGCCCGCTTGCATCGATGAAGAGGTCAGCACGAACCTCACCGCCGCCATCCGTGACGAGAGTGTGGATGAAACCGTCTTTGCGAAGGCGAACATCCGCTATTGCTGCATCGCTTTCCTCGGCGCCCAGATGCAAGGCGAAGGCTCGCATCATCTCGCGATATCGGGGCGGGTCGATATGCAGCCCGTAAGCGTAGTTGCTTACGCGCGACGCCGGAATCTGCTCTGGCGGGAGAAAGCGGCCTGACGCGGCCATTGCGGCCCCGACAGAATATTCATCGAACGGCGCGGCTTCGCCGAGCTCACGTGATCGCAGCCAGTGCTGGTGGAATGCCGTTGCAGGGAGCGTTCGACCATATTCTCCATAAGCATGCACGTAGTCCGGCAGGCTCGACCAGCCTTCGAAGCACGTGCCAAGCCTGAACCCGCTCCCCGCCCGGACGACCGTATCCGCTTCGGTCAGGCCGATGTCTTGATGGAAGTCGACGATCGAGGGCAGGATGCTGCCCTGTCGGTCCGCCAAGGCATCCGGTGGAACAGGAAGCGGGACGACAGTTACCCGAATGGCGGGCAGCCGGCGGCGGATCGCGGCGGCCGCGGACCAGGCGACGATTCCTCCACCCGCGATCGCAACGCTCGAGATGGACCGCATCCTCATGCCGCCATCGGACAATATCGCGCGATCATCCCAAGATGATCCGGCATGGCTTCGACGACCTGACGTATCTCCGTCCTGAGCTCTCCCATGCCCGCGGCGAGTGCATCGTGGCTCGGCAGGTCGGCCCGCATGTCATGGCCTTCCGGAAGAATCCGCTGGCCCAGGAATACCGCGACCCAGCTCGGCTCGAGGAAAGCGCCTTCCCGGTACTTTACGACGCGCCCACGCCGTCGGAAGAGCTCGAGCTTTTCCGAGAGGGAGTCCGGAATCTCCATCGTTCGGACATAGTCCCAGAACGGCGAGTCCGAGCGCTCGGTCGCGTGGTAATGGAGGATCAGGAAGTCGCGGATGCGATCATATTCGACGTCCACGACGCGATTGAATTCGTCGCGGTCCGAAGACGCGATGTCTTTCTCCGGAAAGAGTTCGATCAGAGCGGTGATCGCGGCCTGGATGAGATAAATGCTCGTCGATTCGAGGGGCTCCAGAAACCCGCTGGACAAGCCGATCGCGATGCAGTTCCGGACCCAGCTTCGCTCGCGCCGTCCAGCCTTGAAGCGAAGCACGCGAGGGTCGGCCAGGCGGTCCCCTTCGACCACGGCGACCAGCGAATCCATCGCATCCTGCTCGTCGATAAACGCGCTCGAGTGAACATAGCCGTTGCCGGTGCGGTGCTGCAGCGGGATCCGCCACCGCCATCCGGACTGCATGGCGATTGCCTGCGTGTACGGAGTCACGGAAGTTTTGGTGCGGCAAGGCATCGCGACCGCACGGTCGCAGGGAAGCCATTTCGACCATTCCTGGAACGGCTCGCCCAATGTCTTTCCGATGAGAAGTGCGAAGAAGCCGGAGCAATCGACGAACAGGTCGCCAGCAATGCGCTGGCCACTGTTCAACACGACGGCGCGTATGTTGCCGGTTTCACCGTCGAGCTCGACATCGACGATTCGACCTTCGGTACGCTTCGCTCCGAGTGCTTCAGCGTGTGATCGCAGGAAGGGCGCGAATTGAGTCGCGTCGAATTGATAGGCGTAGTTGAAGGTCGAGTTGATCTCGCGCGGATCGTCCGACGGCAACGAAAAGCGCCCCAGCCTGGCCATGGTGCAGGCGACCGAATAATTATCGAGATGGTCGACGGCGCACCCGTCGTGGAGCATCCGGAGCCAGTATTGGTGAAAGCCAACCTGCCCCTGTCCGCGGCCGAAAGTTCCGAACGGGTGGATGTAACGGTCCCCGACGCGTGCCCAGTTCTCGAACTCGATACCGAGTTTGAACGTCGCGCGCGTGCGCGCCATGAATTCGGCCTCATCGAGTCCGAGCCGTTCATTGAACCCGCGGAGATGAGGGAGGGTCGCCTCACCGACCCCGACAATCCCGATCTCTTCCGACTCGACGAGGTGCACGCTGCAGGCGCGCGGAAGTAGCTTCGTGAGCGCCGCAGCCGTCATCCAGCCCGCGGTACCTCCGCCCACAATCACGACGTCGAGGGGTGGTTGCGCTAACATTTTCTCCCGAGACAACTTTACGCATCTGTGCCGCCACGGGTCAATTTTACCGATGTAACCGCTTCCATTTGGCGAAAATCACTAAAATTCAGTAGGTTCAGGTCTTTGTTGCAGTTTCGCAACAGGGCCGAGCAGACGGTGAATCTTTGTCAAACATGCCCTCTTGCGTCTTACCTGAAGGCGGGATTATCGTCTGCGGCGGAGAGAAATAGCGCTAGGGGCTGTTAGCGCTAACATGAAAGGGGAGAGTATGGCGTCACCGGTGACCGGCGGACTCCGTCCGCGATTTGGCCTCGGCGCGTCCTTGCGGTGCGGCGTTTCGGCACTCGCAATCGGCATGCTCGGTATGGCTCCTGCCTATGCGCAGACGACCGACTCGAGCGAGTCTCAGGTCCCGGAAGGCGACATCTCGAGTTCCACGGATACCCAGGACGCGACGTCCGACGGCGGCGCCATCATCGTCACCGGTATTCGCCAGAGCCTTCAGAACTCGCAGAACATCAAGCGCAACGCGGACACTGTCGTCGACGCAATCACGGCGCAGGACATCGGGGCTTTGCCGGACCGCTCCGTCACCGAAGCGCTGCAGCGCGTACCCGGCGTCGCAATCAACCGTTTCGCCGGCAGCAGCGACCCCGACCACTTCTCGGCCGAAGGGTCCGGCGTGGTCGTCCGTGGCCTTACGTACGTCCGGTCGGAGTTCAACGGCCGCGATACCTTCTCGACCGGCGTCTACGGCCAGGCCATCAATTTCGCGGACGTCCCGGCCGAGCTCCTCGGCTCGGTCGAAGTCTACAAGAACAGCAAGGCAGACCTGATCGAGGGCGGCCTGTCCGGCACGGTCAACATGAATCTGCGACTCCCGTTCGACAACCGAGGCTTCCACATCGGCTATGACATCGAGGCGAACTACGGCGACTTCCGCAAGAAGTGGTCGCCGGTCGGCTCCCTGCTGGTAAGCAACACCTGGGACTCGGGGATCGGCCGGATCGGCCTGCTCGGCGCTGTCTCCTACTCGAAGATCTACACGCGGTCGGACGGCGTGCAGGTCTCGAACTTCCAGACGCGCGACGGCAATTACGCGATCACCGCGAACACGACCGATCCTAGGAATGTCACCTGTCGTACGCCGCTTCCTGGCACGACGGACGTTGCTGGCTTCCCGCCAAACATCGACTCCTGGCAGGGCGGCACCAACAACGACGGCCTCGGTGGCGCTGCCATCCCCGGCCCAGGCGTAGTCGGAGGACCATGCTTCGGTGCTGCACCGGCGGATGCCGACGGAGACGGCTTCTACGACTTCGCGGGTACGCTCTATGCCCCGTTGGGCGGCCAGTTTCGCACTCAGACGTTCGACCGTACGCGCAAGGGCTTCGCGGCTTCGGCGCAATGGGAGAGCATTGACCGGCGTGCGTTGCTGAGCGTCCAGTTCCTTCGTTCGAAGGCAACCCAGAAACAGACCGAACATACATTCGAGGCGGGGTCGGACCTCAACGAGTACAATACCTTCCCTGCGGGCTGCCTCCCGAACACTGCCGGACCCATTGGCGGTGTTTATCCGAATCAGGCCAGGCAACCGATCGCCCGGTGCATGGTCGGCCCGGACGGCACGATTCTCGGCGCGAGCGGCACGAACTGGCAGGGTTATCCCGACGGAGCGACATTCCCGAATTACCAGTATGACGAGAACGGCGTCTTCGAGAGCGGCTACATCACGCTGCCCATGGGCGGCTGGCGCGGCGGCACCTGGGACCATGTTGCCCAGGGCGGCATGCAGCACACCTTGAACAAGCGCCAGGACAATGATTCGAACTTCGTCCAGGACCAGTCGGTCAACTTCAAGTTCAACCCGGACGATCACTGGCACATCAATCTCGATGCCCAGTACGTCAAAGCCAGGCACAACAATTTCTCCATGGGCGTCCATGGATCGACATTCGCGGATCAGGAGCTCGACCTGACGGGCGAGTATCCGGTCATCGTTCCGCACAAGCCGCTGACGCTCAGCCAGACCTGGTCCGCTCCGTCAGACGCACTGCGCGATGCCTCGGACGAGGAATATTTCAGCAATCCCCGTTACACCTTCTGGCGCTCGGCCATGGATCACCAGGAGCATAGCCGCGGCAACGAATGGGCGTTCAGAGGCGATGTGGCCTATGATTTCCTCGACGACAGCTTCCTGAAGCAGCTGAAATTCGGCGCTCGCTATGCCGACCGTGACCAGAAGATCAAATATTCCCTGTATAACTGGGGGTCGGTCAGCGAAGTCTGGGGCTCGGCCGTCTTCATGGATCAGGCAGGGACCGATCAGGTCGCGCTGCATGAATGGGATAATTTCTTCCGCGGCGACACGGCCGCGCCGCCTCCCGCGAATTTCTACACGGGCGATCTGATCGACGATTATGACGATGCGGTCGCTCTCATGCAAAGCATCCAGGCCATTTCAAGCGCCGGGATGAGCCCCACCTGGAATCCGCTCGCCGAGCGCACGGGCGTCGATGAAGACGGCTACCTGCCGACCGAAATCCAGGACATCGAGCAGACGACGAAGAATGCCTATCTGATGCTGCGCTTCGGGCGGGACGAGCCGATCTTCGGCGACGTTCGCCTGGACGGCAACATCGGCGTCCGCTTCGTTCGCGACAAGCTGGCGTCCGAAGGAGCGATCGGGGTTCCTTCGCAGGCTCAACTCGGGATCGATCAGCCGTTCCAGTTTGTCGACGTTGAAGACACGGACAACGACGGCAACACGACGGAAATCCTCGGCACCTGCGCTCCCCGGACGCCGCCGGTTGGCGCTCCGCCAGGCACAAGTACCTCTCCGGGCGGCGTCTGCGTCCTCGGTCCTCAGGGTTATGCGGACCTTCAGGCATGGGCGACCGGTGAAGCGCCGCAAGACATTGCAATCAACAACGAGACTCACTGGCTGCCGAGCCTGAACCTCAAGTTCGGTCTCAGCCGAGATCTCATCTTCCGGCTTGCCTTCAGCAAGAACCTCGCGCGGCCTGGTCTCGCCGACATCCGGAACTTCCGGACGTTCTCGATCTCGAGCGCCGGCCAGATCAACGTGACGTCCGGCAATCCGGACCTCAAGGCAATCACCTCGGCCAATTTCGACGCGACGCTCGAATGGTATTTCGGAGGAAGCCACGTAGGCTCGCTGACCTTCGACGTCTTCGCGAAGAGGATCAAGAATTACATCTTCAACAACACCACGCCGCTCGACATCACGAGCAACGGCATCACCGAGACGGTATTCGTCCGCGGTCCGGAGAACTTCCGCGGAACCGGCAAGGTTCGCGGGTTCGAGGTCGGCTACCAGCAGGTCTACGATTTCCTGCCGGGCCTCCTCAGCGGCTTCGGTCTCAGCGCAAACTATACGTACCTGAAGAGCTCGGGCATTCCGAACTCGTTCCTGAACGGCGGGAATCCGGTCAACCAGTCGCCGCTCGGCGTTGCGGGCAATCTGCCGCTGGCGCAATTGTCCAAGCACAACATCAATATCCAGCCCTTCTATGAGAAGGGGCCGCTGTCGATCCGCGTGGCTTATAATTGGCGATCGAAGTTCCTGCTGACGGAATCGGACGTCATCTTCCCGTACATGCCCATCTACAACGACAAGGGCGGTACGCTCGATGCCTCGCTCTTCTACTCCTTCGCGGATTATCTGAAGGTTGGTGTCCAGGCGCAGAACCTGACGAATGAGGTGACGAAGACCCTTCAGCAGTTCACGCTCGATGGACGGCTTGGTCCCCGGTCCTATTTCATGAACGACCGGCGATTCTCGTTCATCGTGCGCGGAAGCTTCTCGCCGAAGAAGGCCGTCGCCCCTCCGCCGCCCGCGCCGCCTCTGCCGCCGCCTCCGGCTGCACCGGCAACCCAAACGTGCGCCGACGGATCGGTTATCCTCGCGACGGAAGCCTGTCCGGCGCCGCCGGCACCGCCTCCGCCGCCGCCTCCGGCGCCAGAGCGCGGATAAATAGAACCAGGACGTCCCCGAGCCCCTCCCTCAGCGGAGGGGCTCTTTTTATGCCTCAGTGGCCGGGCACGTACGGGAAGCTCAGCCCCTTGTAATAATCGAGCGTGTGCTCGGGAGCCTGAGTACCGGCGGGCAGGGGCCGTTTGGACACGCTCCGGAAATAGGCGACCGACGCGTCGCGCCACCAATGCGCTTCCTGCTCCTGGATGCCGAGAAACGCGTCGACTTCTGCGAAGCGCTCGTCGTCGACGCGTCCGCGCAGGGACTCCCACGTACGCCTCATCGACCGCACCTGCGCGACCCCGAGGTCGTAGCGGCCGATGAGCTCGTTCCAGAGCGTCTGCCCCGACCGCATCCGGTAATCCCACGGCAGGTGGTGAAACCACAAAAGGTAGTCGTCGGACACGCATTTCAGGTCGGCGAAGCAAGACGCGACGGGCGCTGCATATTCCGAGACCGCATCGCTTCCCGCCGCGGTTCGATCGAACCCGATGCCGCCAGCGTCCGCGCGGTGGAAATAGGTCGGATTCCAGTCCTCGCGCTCCAGATCGTCGACCCAGGGGCCCGGGCCGTAATGATGTCCAGTGGCCATCAGGTGGTGCAGGCCGAGCGGCGTCATGTAGTTCACCACCGCCTGCCGCGACTGCATCATCATGGCGACGACCGGCGCGACGACCGTAGGCTCGTTGCCCCACGTCATGCGTGCCCATTCGTCCGCAATCGCGCGAGCGGACCGATCGTGATCCCATGCCAGCCGCCCGAATGCGTACCAGTTCGCCTGATCGAACTGCGATCCTGTCCAGTTGCGGTCGGTCCCGACGTTCGACACGCCCGCCATCCCCCCGATCGTTCTCGCGACCGGGGTCCCGCACCGCGGAGAGCAGGTGTCGGACCGCAACGCTTCCTCCCACATCGTGCCGAGGTAGGCGAGGTGGGTGGCGAACCCGAGATATTCCTTCGTGATTTGCGCCTCCATCACGAGAGGCGTCTTCGGCATCTGCCCAAAGAGGGGATGGAACGGCTCGCGCGGCTGGAAGTCGATCGGCCCGTTCTTCACCTGCAGCATGACGTTGGGCCGGAACTTGCCGTCGAGCGGGCGGAATTCGTCATAGGCTTGCTTCGCCCGGTCCTCACCCGGTTTCGACGTGTAGACGAACGCGCGCCAGATCACTGTCCCGCCATGCGGCGCCAGCGCGTCGGCGAGCATGTTCGCTCCGTCCGCGTGCGATCTCTTGTAATCCTGCGGCCCGGGCTGCCCTTCGGAGTTCGCCTTGACCAGGAAGCCGCCGAAATCGGGGACGAAACGGTAGATCTCGTCCGCTTTCGCCCGCCACCAGGCGCGCACCATCGGATCGAGCGGATCGGCGGTCTTGAGGCCGCCCAGCTCGATCGGCGCACTGAACCTCGCGGTCAGATAGACCCGGATGCCCCAGGGCCTGAACGTGTCGGCCAGCGCGGCGACCTTCTTCAGGTAGAGCGGAGTCAATACCTGAGCGTCCGCGTTGACGTTGGTCAGGACCGTCCCGTTGATCCCGATCGAGGCATTGGCCCGCGCATAGTCGGTGTACCGCGGGTCGCGCCACTGCGGCAGCTTCTGCCAATCCCACAGCGAGACGCCGGCGTAACCTCGCTCAACTGTACGATCGAGATTGTCCCAATGGTTGAGGAGCCGAACCGGCGAGTCGGGTTTGTCGATGATATCAAGATTCTCGAGCGGCTGATGCGTCTGGATCCGTCGCAGAAGGGTGAAGGCGCCGTAAAGCGCTCCAACGTCCGTATTCGCCGCGATGACTGTCGCCCTTTTTCCGTCAATGCGAACGCTGCGGATCAGGAAGCCTTCGCGTCCTAGTCGCTGCAATGGCAGCCGGAGGCTTGCGACCTCTCGAGACAAAGTTGGCGTGCCGATCAGTATAGAGCCGTCGCGAACGTCACCGGCGACATCGATCGGCATTGCGAGCAATTCAGCCAGTCCCCGCCGTAGCTCATCCGTCGCGGCGCGAAGAGTAGGGGTGGTCCTCCCAGCGGTGATCGTCGACGCGCGCTGCGCATATTGCTGGCGGAGCGGTTGATCGATCGCGTCGTAGCGCAGCCATAAATCGTACCCATCCTCGGCGGCCGCCGGCGATGCGAATATGATGAGCAGAAGCAACAGAAGCTTGCGCACGAGCGCTAGCCTGTTAGCGCTATCACAGGAAATCAAGTGCGGGAGAGCAGCTTGATCGACAGAAGAACCGCCGTGGTAGCTGGTCTGGCTGCGGGAGCCGCCGCCTGCGTCCGGCACGTAGACCCGATCCCGCCACCGAATTCGTTGACCCGGCTTGTCGCGCGGTCGGGTCGGCGTTTCGGCTCGGCCGTCGCGTGGGGGGCGCCAGACGCCGACCGGGGCAGTTTTGCGAATCCGGACTACGCAAGGATCCTCGAGCGGGAATGCGCGCTGCTCGTTCCGGAGAACGAGCTCAAGTGGCAGTGGACGCGGCCCGGGCCGGCGACATTCGATTTCCGGCAGATGGACGCCATCGTCGATTACGCGCAGTATCGCCACTTCGAGCTGCGCGGGCACACACTCTTCTGGCTTCCGCAGAAATGGTACCCGAAATGGCTGGTCAGTCACGATTTCGGCCCTCGACCCGCCGCCGCCGCCGAGGCGATGCTCCGGCAACACGTCCAGACCGTCTGCCGCCGGTACGGCGCCAAGATTTACTCTTACGACGTCGTCAATGAGGCGGTGGAGCCGGAGACGGGTCAAATTCGCGATACGGTGGTGACGAAGGCTCTCGGCAAAGATGCAACGCTTGACGTCATGTTCCACGCGGCGCGCACAGGGGCTCCGCATGCCGAGCTTGTTTACAACGACTATATGAGCTGGGAGCGCAACAGCGTCGACGAGACGCACATGCGCGGAGTGCTCAAACTGCTCGAAGGCTTTCGCAAGCGCGGCACGCCGGTCGACACCTTCGGCATCCAATCGCACATCCGGCTGCTGAAGCCCCTTACGGTCGCGGAGATTGTCAGCGAGTCGGAAGGCCCCTGGCGCCGCTTCGTCGATGAGGTGGTCAGTATGGGGTACAAGCTCATCATCACCGAGTTCGACGTGAACGACCGGATGGGCCCGGCCGACATCGTGACGCGCGACAGGATGGTGGCCGATTATGCGAGGGCCTATCTCGACGTGATGCTAAGCTATCCGCAGCTTCGCGACATTCTCGCTTGGGGAATGGTCGACCGATACAGCTGGTTGAACGGTTTCGACCCGCGTGCGGACAAACAGATGAAGCGCGGCACTCCTTATGACGCGGATTTCCGGCCCAAGGCGTTACGGGAGGCAATTGCGTCCGCATTCGCCTCGGCCACTGTTCCGGCGAGTGCATGACACGCTAGGAGAAGAGTCATGAAGACGCCAACTCCACTGATCCTCCTCTGTTCGGCGGTCACGGCCTGCACAGCGCCGCCGCCCGCGGGGCAGCAGCTGGCAGCTGCCGCCGCAGAGAGGTGCATCCAGCTCGATCAGGTTATCGCCCGTCGGGCGTCAGGTCCGGCGGCGGTTGACTTCGAGATGCTCGGTGGAATCACGTACCGTAATCAGCTCGCGAGCGCCTGCCCGGGTCTCGAGCGGCTCGGGGAGAGTGCGGTCGTGGCCGTGACTGCCGGCGCGGACACCGGCAGGCTATGCGCCGGCGATCGCGTCAAGATATTCGACCCGGTGGAGGTAAGAGCGACGGGCCTCGAAACCTATCCTCACTGCTCGCTCGGCGAGTTCACCCCGACGAGCCCATCGCCCAGCCGCTGATTGTCGGGCCTGGTCCCCGCTT
>Ga0307413_10000150_pt1 | contig 18900 bp, 17 predicted proteins | sample DK1Ometagenome_3_FD_203714 | JGI IMG/M metagenome (GOLD analysis project Ga0307413, IMG submission 203714) | Maize rhizosphere microbial communities from greenhouse at UC Davis, California, United States - DK15-O-2 | ecosystem: Host-associated > Plants > Roots > Rhizosphere > Soil | place: USA... | reverse complement strand
TCCCCGCGGCGATCAGGCGAATGTACTCCGGCACCGGCGTGTGGGCCGGGCACGCATACTGGCAGTCGACAACTTTGTGAAAATACTCCGGGTCGTTAATGTTGGTCGGTTCCACCGTGGCTATTGTCCTTTTATTCGATTTGGAAGCATGGGCAGGGCCGCGAGCGAGGTGATCTCAATGTCGGGCCGCCCTATATCGCACAAGCCAAACATAAACGATTCGAGATATAACATCAATTAAAACACCGGCCCAATGGTTATTTGGAAACAATTTCAGGGAACGTGAGGTGGAATCACGACTTGGGGTGGGGACTTATATTCGAAAGAATTGAAAAATACCGGATGCCGTTTCCAGCATCCGGTATATTCATTGTCACGTCGCTTTCACCCTGAGGCAGATAAGCTTTACCATCCAAGAAAAGCCATTCGATCAAGGACGCCTTGCGGAATCGTCTTCAACGCAGGTGCCTGGGCTGCCTGAGGCTGCGGCGGTATTGCGGGCAGCGGCGGCATCTGGTTCGGTATCTGCGGAAGCGGCGGCATGTTTGGCCGTGTCGGCGTCGCTGGCAGCGGGGGCATGTTCGGGCCTTTGTTCGGCGTTGCTCTGTTCCATTGCCCGGGGGTCGGCGGCAGCGGCGGCATCACCCTGGGTGCGGGGGGCGGATTTCTATTCGGCGTCGCCCGCTGCCAGGGTGTGTTCGTCGGCGGGGGCGGCTGTAAGGCGTTGTACTGCCGCACCTTCCCTTGCAGGTATTGCTTCAGTTCATCCGCTCCCTGCTTCAGGCCCGCCTCGAAGTCGGGGGCGTACGGCAAGAACAGGTTCGGAAATTCGTTCGTCTTGATCCTCGTTAAGACCGATCCGCCATTAGCATCCTTTATCGAGAGAGTTATGTGCAGCATGTCTTTCATGGCTTTCTTGAGCTGCGTTCCCACCGACTTACAGCAATCTTCAGCAAACTGTTTTCTGCGAATCGGATCGATCAGGATCTTCAATTCATCGAAGGTTCCGGCCTTCGCAAGATTCGCCGTTCTCGAATTAGGGTCGAAAGTATCTAAACCGATCACCTTCGTGGGGCCGCCCGACACGAACATCACATTTCCATAGTTCGCCCAGGCGCCCGATTCGTAATCGAATCGGTCCTTGTTTCCATTGAAAATATCCACGGCCACCACTTTACCCAAATCCTTCCAAACCTTATCGTCGGAAAATTTGGGGATAACATCCTTAGCCATCGAATTACTAAATCCACCGAGCATAGTGGGCATCTTCGGGTTGGCGACCATCTCCTTGTCGTAAAAATCGCCGTCGCTCAAACCGGCAACATATGGAATTTTCACCCAAAGGAAAGTTGATTCTATTGCAAACTTCCATTGAGGAGAACCATTTGGAAATGATGCCGCCGCAGCCTGTTTGAAAATGGCGATCTCCGTCGGGGACATTATCTTAGTGTTCACTGAAGCGTTCTGGACGTTTTTCATCAACTTGGATCCCCACTTAATGGATATCTCATTATCAGAGGTTTCCTCAGCGGTATTCCCGGGCTTGTCGCCCTTCACAACCAGGTTCTCCGTTAGTACGGGGCCGATCTTAAGAAAAAACACGGGGCGGTCTGTAAGCCCCTTCATGCCCGTGATCGAGCCGGGAATGATTTGCGGTACGGTATTCATCAGGTTCTCCTCAGGCTTGGGCCCGCCTTCGTCTCAAAGGCTGGCGTAAAATGGGTGAACTCCTGTATTTGGTCAAGGAGTCCTGTTGTTCGCCGACGGAAACGGTCGAAAATCCACGGCGCCTAAATTTAATATCAATCGGAACGTATAAGGGTAGCGTAATCTTTGCATCAACCCCTTTTCCTGTCAAGATATTTGACAGGCCAGCCCCGGTAATTTTGTAACTATTCCTTTCCCGATCGCGTCTAATTTCTTAACGTCACAATTTTCCGCTCGGCGGTGTATATTCGTCAAAAGAGAATTTCTCAAAAAGACCCCGTCGGTTCTCGATGATCAAGGCTTGGTGCCGGAAATGCAATTCTCCCGTCCCATCCCGCTTTCTGAGCGGTTTGTCACGCTCGTTGCGCTTTCGCGGCCGTTTCGGATTATCATCTTTACACCCTATATTCGCCGGCGGAGCCGTGCCCGGCCTGCTGGCCACTCGTTTTGGAGGATATTCTCAAATGAAAAGGATCGCGTTGTTAGCATTTTGTATAATGATCGCTGCCGCGTCGACGGTGTTCGCACAGACGCGAACGCGCCGGGCGCCTTCGATCAAGGGGACAACCAATAAACCGGCAGCTCCGCGAACTTCTCCGACGATAAAGGGGGGAAGTACTTCAAACGATCCCGCCCTGGACGGCCCCGCGCCGGCCCCCGCGGGAGCCAAGGTCATCGGCGACCGAAGCGACGAGGAGATCATCGTCGATACCAATCTGGTCACGACGCCCGTCACCGTGCTCGACCGCAACGGCCGGTTCATCGCGGGTCTGAAGAAAAAGGATTTCAAGATCTTTGAGAACGGCATCCAGCAGCGCGTCACACATTTCCAATCGGAAGAAATGCCGTTCACGGTCATTTTGATGATCGACATCAGCCCGTCCACGCGATACAGCATCGACGATATCCGCTACGCGGCCGTTTCGTTCATCAATCAGCTTCGGCCCGAAGACAAAGTAATGGTGGTGAATTTCGATCGCCAGGTGCGCGTGATGACGGAGCCGACCAACGACAAGAAGGCCCTGTTCACCGCGATCTATCGATCGCAATTCGGCAGCGGCACGAGCCTTTACGAGGCGGTCGATTCCGCGATCAATATGGATTTCGTGCAAAGCCCGGGCCGGAAAGCTGTCGTGATCTTCACCGACGGCGTCGACACCACCTCCCGTCAAGCGAGTTACGAAAGCACGGTTGCGGCGGTCGAAGAGGTCGATGCCCTTGTTTACCCGATACGCTACAATACGCAGCAGCGCGGCGATCAACCCGCGCAGCTTGCCGCACTTCGGAATCTGAATCTCCCGCCCGGCGTTGTCGCGCAGCTCGGCCGCGGGCAGACGGATGTTGAATACCAGGTCGGCAAAGAGTACCTCAACACGATCGCTACGAACAGCGGCGGGCGAATTTTCGAAGCGGAATCGATGGGTAACCTTGACGCGGCGTTCAAAGGGGTCGCCGATGAGCTTCGGCAACAATATGCGGTGGGTTATTACCCCGACGACACGGGCAAGGCTGGTGATCGAAAGAAGATCAAGATCGAAGTTATTAACAAGCCCAAAGCGGTCGTAAGGTCCAAGACCACCTACGTCATCAAAGGCGATTCCGCGGCGTCCGGCAACACCAGCCGGGTGGGAAGCTAGGTATGACCGCAAATTGATGAGCCCCGCCTCGCGTTCACCGCGAGGCGGGGCTCAACGCTTTCCGATCGGAAAGCATAAAAACGCCCGGCTTCCGAGCTCTCCCCAACTCGGAAACCGGGTGAATCCTGAAGGCACTACCCGTGGAGAACACTGCTCTCAAGACTCTGCAAAAGGCTCATCGCGCCCCAAACGGCCTAATGTAGGTACTTTCGGCCGCGAATATCATCCCAATGACGCCATCGCCAAATAAAACCCAAGGGGTTAGCGGTATGGTGCAGACCAAACGCCACTGCCAGTCGAAACCGGACGAAATAAGCAATAAAAGAAACCGGCTCGAATATCCCCACAGCTGTTAAAAGTATGGATATGTTAATCCGCGGCCGAGAACGATGTTTGTATTGCGCCGAACGTTGATTAAGCGCAAATCCAGTTTCCGCTTAAGCCGGCCCGCAACGGACTTGCAGCTTGCCCGCTGCGATAAAACCCCTAACGAGGATCATCGAACGAACCTGTCAGGGTTGATACCGAGTGCTTTGATCTTTCCGTGTAGGGTGGAAGGGCTCATGTTCAAAAGCCGGGCGGCCTTTTTCTTTTGCCCGCTGGAGATGCGCAAGGCCTCCTCGATCAGGCTTCGCTCATATTCGGCAACAGCGGTGCGAAAATCAAGGCCCCCGGCGAGGTTGAACCCATCGGGCAACGCACTCAACAGCGACGTCTCGTGCAGTGCGCGGCGGAGCTCATCTATAACAACCTCCGTCACATCCTTCGATACTTCCTTTTTCCGTACTGCCCGTGCGCTCATGAAACTTTGATCTTCTCTAAGATGTTCGAAATCTTGAATTCGATACGGATTAATTTAGATATCGATTGACGCTCGGGGCATGCGGAATGTCTTTCCTCGCAATCGTGCGGAACCGGAGAGCTGTAATCAGCCTTCGATTTTAAATAACCATTGACATTTCAGCGGTTAGGGTTAAAGTATCCTCACAGTTCACTTATTCCGAAAACTATTGCTGGTAAGATTTGTCGACCGTTCCGCCCACAGGAGGGTTTGCGTGCCGCTCACATACACTGTCGACGTGCAGGGGGACTTGATCAACGTTGTCGGCTCCGGCATCGTCACCGCGATGGACGTCAGCGATCATTGGATGCGTTTGTTCCACGATGCCGAGGCGATGAGGATGGGTCACGCGCTCGTTGACGTTCGCAAGGCCGAACTGCGTTTCACCGAACAGCAGATGATGCACCTCACCCGAACGATCTACGCCCCCTACACTGCCAACCGTCAGTTTCAGCTCGCGACGCTGGTGCGCGACGAGGAACAGTTCTTGATCGCCAGACAGCTATTCAACGCCGCCGACCTCAATCGTAACCATGCCGTCTTTTACGAGATCGATGAAGCGATGATGTGGCTGGCCCGCGATGCGCCGGTAAATCCCTCCTCGTAAATTATTAAAAAAGAGTTCACGAATGTTCGCCGGCGAACATTCTATCGTCCGGATTAAGCACAATATCTGTCCTGATCTCCCCTAGCTTCGTGCCGCCGTTAGAATTCCAACTGACCGAACTGATGCCGCGGACGTTCCGGCACTACGTGCTGCCCGCGGCGGGGATACCCGTTTTTTACAAGGCCAAAAGGATCAGCATCGTCGACATACCGGCAAATGGTGAGTTCGCGCCCGAGCTGGATGAAGCGATGTGCCATTTGATCAGGCAGGGCGGTGCACTTTTGAGGTTTCGGGCGGAAATTGTATATAGCGGAGAAAAGCGTGAGCAGGAATTCGCCATCACGTCGATCGAGATCGAGGAGGTCTGACTCGTCGCTTTTCTAATTTACCCCACGCGGCCGTCGCGCGGCAGTGCTACCCTGGCGAGCAGCCGGAATCCGGACAGCACGTGCACCTGGTATGTCGAGAGAACAAACGTGGAAAAGTCCAGGGCGATTCGGCGGCGAGGTCGCAAACGTAATCCACCGAAAGTGAAGGTTCATAATCGTGTCGGGGGGAAGGGTTCGAGACAGCCCGTTACGAATATAGAGTTTTTGCCGAGGTTGCTAAATTACCATAACCCCAACGATCACAGCCCGGCATCAAGGGCGGGGAACCGGCATTTACTCATCGGTTGCAAATATTTAACAGTTTGAATATTATCCTTTCGGAGGCCTGAACAACCTCAGATCTGGAAAAGCCCGCGTGTGTGGTGGATGACACACGCGGGCTTTTCTTCTGACTACGGCATTCATTTCACCTTGCTGTTGTCCCAGAAATTTGGCTTGCGGGTGCGGACCGGGTTTTCGCGGGCGTATTCGATCTGCCTTTCGCGAAGGCGCATTTCCTCTTCTTTTTGCAGTCGCCGCTGATCGCCCGTCAACGGCGGCCTGCCCCGCTCGCCCCAGTAATATTTGACTGTGATGAACAACAGGGCACCGCTCCCGACAAGCGTCAGCAGCAGCACGATCGCCATCATCCACGCAAAACTCGACATTACCTTAACCTATCACTCCGCTGTCGGATCCCGCTCATGATAATTAGATTTTAGCCCATCAAGTGCCCGTTGCCCGAACGATCGAGACCCGAGCTGACGCCGCGCGTTTCGTTGAATACAGGCGGGCGAGCCGCACGCAGTTTTCGAACACCCTGGATGTGACCTGGAGGCTGTCAGGCTCAGTTTCGGTTGTGGAGGCGGCGCGGCCGGCCTTGATCAGCCAGCCCTCGGCGGCCGCGGCGTTAACGTCGTAGGTGGGCGTCCAGTCCTCGCTCGACGGCGCGTTCCCCTCGGCGTCCGCCAGGCCGCTCGCCGCCAGCAGCTCGTCGATCTCCACATCCGTCAACGCCGGCTCAGTCGTCCAGGCCGTCAGTTTCTTAAGTTTTTCTTTAGCTGATTCAGGCATATTTGTTCGTTGTTCGTTGTTCGTGGTTCGTCGTTCGTCGTTCGTTTTGTCCGTCGTCCGCGATTCGAAGCCCGATCGAGCTTGCCGATCAGCAACGAACCACGAACAACGAACCACGATCGCCCCCTATGCTTTATTCGCGATCAAGCACGCCAGATTCACCGGCCTGACCACGCGGGCGCCGTAGACGTGAAGGCCCTTTACGGCATCGCCGAAACGCAGTTCGGGCTTGTAGGTCTGCACGTCCACGATCTGCTCGGCGTATGTGGTGGCGATGCTGTGCCCGGCGATGATCTTGTATTTTGCACCGCCGATGTTCGGCACGTTGTTGGACTTCAGGATCGTGAACCCGGCCGCCTCGCCGACGGCACCGTTCGCAAGTGCGCGGTCGGACCGCATAGTGCCGGAATTGATGAAGCGGTCGTCCTTCAGCAATAGCCCGTGAAACCAGGCCGGGACAACGCAGAATCGCCCGGCCAGCGGCGTGTTCGCTTCGTCGAGCAGTACGCTGAGGTCGACGAGATACTCGTAAGCGTCGTCTTTTGTGGGCACCTCGGGTGTCGCATCGCTACCGATCTTGTTGCCCGCCGTGATGGCCGTGTTCATCAGCCCGGCAAGATACGTGTCCGCCAGGTCACGCAGCGACCACGCCGACCGGCGCATCGCCTCGTCCAGCACGTTCACGTTCCGCTGCGCGCGGTCGATGCTGTCGACGAAGAAGTGGAAGTACTTCTGCTGGTCGATCACCATCGTCTGCGCCTCGTCGGTCAATATCTCGGGTTCGTCGATCGGCGTATCCTTAACGTAATCGTTGACCGAGATGTCGCTGACCGACGCGATCTTGACTGTGTTGCCCGCGTCCCTGATCTCGCCCTCGTAATCGCGGTTGCACACATTCGTCTGTCCGTATACGAGTTCGCTGTCCAATGCCGTGAGCAGCCGCGCCGCCCAAACTGTAGGTATGAATGTCAAAGCCATAGTTTTCTTTTGTCCTGTTTTGAGGTTTGAAATCTCAGATCTGAGATTTGAGATTTGAAATTTCAGATCTGTGATCTGAAATCAGTTCTGGAGAGTTGTAAGTGGCCCGATGAATTGCCGGCAAATGCGATATTTCGGGCTTCGAAATACGCATCTACCAACTGGGGTTTTTCATTTATCGTTCGCTATCGACCTGCAAGGACCGTCCGCACTTCCGCCCAATCAAGCCGCTGTATCTCAGCCGGGGTCATCTGGGATAGTGCCTCTTTGGTCAATGTGGGGCCTGAATTGCGGCCCGCCCCGGCATCTATCGACGGCGCCGAGAACTGCTCCGGATAACTTCGTCTCAAGTTCTCGATCATCGCCGCCGCGTTCACGAGCCGCCCCTCTTCATCAAACTGAAAGCCCGCCTTCGCCTGCTCCGAAAGCAGTTTCGGGCTGCGGGCACCCGCCCTTGCCAACTGCGTCTCGATATCGTATGCGGCCGCCCGCATACGTATCTCGCTCTTCAACGCCTCGTTTTCCGCCGCGAGGTCTTCCATACCCGGCAGCATCGGCTGAACGGGCTCGATTTCTGTGGTTTCGTTTGTTTGTTCTTGGTTCATATATTCTTGGGCCCGCGCAGGACGCGGACGTAGGTGGTTTGTCCTCCGCGCTCCTACACGGAGGAAGTTCGTGACAGTCTTTTGATCTTTGTGAAAAAGTAACGGGAGGAGGTGTGAAGATTCAGGGCATTATCAGCGAACTCTGCGTCTTCGTCTCTGCGGACTCTGCGTTGAAAGCATTTCTTCCTACGCAACTGGGATCCTTTCGATTATCTGATCATCCGTCTAACGTCGATATCGCCGTATCCCGCTTCCTTAAGGGCTTGCTCGACGGATATACCCAGCTCTTTCTTGAGCCGGAGATTCTCCAGCATTTCCCGCTCGCTTTTCGGCGAGGCGTCTTCCCAATTTGTGATCAGGGACACGTGCCGGTGCCCGGCGACCTTCAGCGCGAACGACATCGCGTCCGCCCAGACGGCGCCGAACTGTTCCTGTCGGTCGCGCACCTTCGCCAAAAATCGCGTCTCGGCTTTGCGAAGGCTCTCGCCGCTGGGGAACCCGCGCATCTGCGGCATCAGGTAATAAAGCGGCGTCCCTGTGACCGACGCGATGTCGATGCGGAAGCCGTCCTTCACCTTTAAGAATTGTTCGAGGTCGGAGGCTGCAAAATCGCCGAACCTCGCGTCCGGGTTTTCCGATTGCCAGACCGTGTCGATACCCGTTGTAAATGGCGCGACCGGTTCGCCCGTGCTCTCGTTCAATTTCACCTCGATCCCGGCCACCCAACGCTGCCGAAACGCGCACACCTCCATCGCCACCAGCATGTCGAGCACCGCCTTATTCAACCCGTCCTGCGCCGGCATCGCCGACTCAAGCTCCGATATCCCGAACGCACCGATGTCCGCGTTGTTCGCAAAGTGAAAAACCGGAACGACGCCATACGGATTTTCAATGACGCTGATGTCCGTACCACCTGCGGTATCGGGTGGTTCACCTCGGCCATCATTCATCTCCGGGAACAGCGATGGCTGATGTGAATACGAAATCTCTGATGCCAGACTGCCGAGACGGACAAAACTCTTCGCATCCGGCAGAAAACCGTCCTGCTCGTTTTTCGAGACGTATTTCTCGATCCGATCCGGGAAGAAAAGATTGAGACGCATCCGTTTGTCCGCACCGCGCCAATGCTTCGCCGCCCAGAGGATGCGGCCGGGATCTTCATCGTCATATTGCACCGTGCAGGTCTCGGCCGAATTCGGAAAGATCCGCACCAGCCCGTCGTCCCCCGGCCACACGATCAGATATGCGTCGCCGCTGCGCAGCACCTCTTTGTGTACCTCTCCGCAGCGGATGGCCATCCTGTTCGTCCGCCAAATGCGTTCGATCTCACCGTTCAGAGTGCGCGATTCATCGCGTCCCTCTTGCGGCGGGTACGGGCTAAAGCCCGCACTCTGAACGCCGAACCCCGTTATCTTCAGCTTGTCCCGCGTAGCGTCGACGACCGCCGGGCATAGGTTCAACGCAAACTCGCGAAACAGATCGCCGAACGTGTTCGCAAACTTCTCCGTCGCGAAATTCAAATTGTGCTCGCCCGCGTAATATCGTTTCGTCCGCCGATACCGCCCCGCCTGGTTCCGAAATTGTTCAATTGCCTGTTCGATTTGTTGATTCATATTCTTTACCTGATCAATGCTCCCGCCGCGACGCCGATCAACACATCGCCCAGCCGCTTCCACGGCGAAGACTTCTTTGCTTTGAGCAATTCGATCAGCTTTTCCTGATTTGCGATCACTGCGTCTTTAGCAAAGATCGTTTCGTTCTTCGCCGCGACAACATTCCGCAGCGCATCACCCTCTGCCCGACGCGTCTCATTTAGTTCCGTCAGCAGGGAAGTGGAACGCCCCTCTGTTTCGAGCCGGTCCTTGAGCAACGCGTTTTCCTGCTCCAGCAGCCCGATGAGCCGCCGCGAGGCGTTTAGTTCTTCGATCGCCACATTGCAAGCGCTAATCGCACGGGTGCCCGAGCTCGGCGAGCTTCCTGCAGAGCTCTTCGACGCTTGCGTCGATTGCCCTGACACTCCGTGCACGCTCAACATCGCGACGAGCACCGCCAACATCACCCCCGATCTTTTCAATTTCCTCATCCTGCCTCCTCGCTATCCGGCCAATCCCGGCCAGCTCGTTTTCCAGATACTCGATCTTCTTCACATGCTCCGCCGCCAAAACTTCAGCCGCGGCCGCCGCCTCTTCATTCGCCGCCGCCTGCTCCTTCGCCGCATCCACCGCCCGTTCCATCGACCGCAGCCTCGCATTCGAAACCATAGATGCGATCCCGATCACCAGGACCAACCCAGCAGCCCCGCTAAATATCAATTTCATTTGCGTAGTCATATGTCTTCTCCCAAAGGCGGAAACCCGCGCGGTAGCAAGGGTGTTCTTGGTGCGTCACCGCCCAAGACGCTAAACCCCCGGAGACACACTCCCTACCGGTCGTGTTTCCGCCTTTCCTCCTCACGCCGCCTGAAATAGATCTGCACGACCACATCCACCGTTTTCCCGATCGTGAAGAAGATCACCGGCAGCACCACAGCGGAAACGATCGTCATCACCGTTTTCATCTCGATCGCCGCGAACAGCGAACTCGCCGTGCTCACCCAAGCCAGCCAAAAATTCTTAATATCGTGCATACTTCTTTGCTCCTCAGACTCTTCTTCGCGTCTTAGCGTCTTTGCGGGAAACTTTCTCTTAGCTTCCCCAGCACGACCTGCCGGTACAAAAACATCAGCATCAACAGCCCCGCGATCACCGCCACGACCAGCCACACCTCGCGCGGCACGCCGCCGATCAAGCCGATCAGCGCCCACGTCATCTGCCACACCGTCCCCGCGATCGTCGTCCACAGCGATTTCGCCTTGTCCGTCCGAGTCGCCGTCGTCACCACCACGCGCTCGACTTGGTCCACTCTCGCGGCCGCCGCATTCACCTTCGCCTCGATCTCGTCTAAAGTTTTGGCGGGGGCCGCGATCACAGGATCGCGGCCCGCTTGGCGGGGATTCGGCAGGGAATCGGGTGGGTTCGCTGCGGGTGGTTGAGACGCGTTCGTCTCGGGGCTTTTGAAATACTCATCCTTCAGCAGAACGCCGTGCACCCGCACCGGCAGCAAAAGTTCCCAGTTGCCGCGCTCGATCTGCTTCAGGAAAAAATCCGTTCTGTAGGAAGTGCTTTTCAGCCGCGGCACGCTGCGAAGCCATTCGTGCCGCTCTTCGACGTATTCCTTGATCCACTTCCGCTCATCGATGCTAGGGCCGATCGAATCTCGCAGCCGCTGCCAGGAGCCGTGCACCATCGAGTCGTAAACCACCGCGAGCGAAAGCGGCAGTTCGAAACCCAGGGCATGACACTCTTCGATCGCCGGCCGCATATATCTTTCGCGTGCGACCGCATCCTGAGCCTTGCGCATTTCGGAAGTCGCCGCGGCTGCCTTCAGAGTCTTCTTGAAGACATCGTCGCCGGCCAGTTTCTCGATCGCCGCTTTGGTCGTTTTCCTGAGAAGCGGCAGCCGGAGCATCATGATTTCCCGCCCGTTCGATCCGCCCGCCTCGAGGTATCGCTCGACCACCTGCCGCAGTGATCCGGAACGATGCGTGAACTGTTTTACGCCGTAGGAAACTCCCGCCGCGTCGTTCAGCACCGCGACCGCCGCGTAATCGCCATTGAGCGCTCCCGTCTCGAAAACCGCGACGATCGCCTCCGCCTTGGCAATCGATTCTTCTGTGAATTTGTGTTGTGTCATCTGTGAAACAATCTCTTGACAATGGTATATATGTTTGATAGTCTAAAACGGTCGGGCGATAAAGGGCGGCACCGATTCATCTGATTTGTTGCCGCCGCTCACTCACCGCCCGGCCACATTCAGAATATGGAAACTCAAGGGATTGTTCGATACCGCTTTTCCCGGAAGGGGGCACATTGCGTATATTTCCCAATTTTCCGGGAAAAGCGATGCGATCTGCGAAAACCGTCAGCCTTACGAAAATATCCTGAAGATCAATTCAGATTGGTAATTATAGAAATGAAACAGATGAACGACCAGAAATTGAGAACGAAACTGAAATTGTCCGTCGTGCAGCGGCTTTTGGAGAAGCACCGCGTCATCGTGCCGGTCCCGACCAGGCGCACGCTTGTGAACATGTGCGAGGACGGCCGGTTCGAAACAGCAGCAAATCCGCCCGGCCCCATGGGTTGGCTGGTTTACGAAGATTCTTTTTGGAGATGGGTGCGAAGCCTGGACGGCGGCGAGCAATGATCACTGCCCGTCGAGCAGCGAGCGCACCGTGCGGGATAGGGTCTTGAAGGTAAACGGCTTCTGCAAAAAGTTGGCCCCGGCGTCGGTGATGCCATGGCGGAGAATAGCGTCGTCCGTGTAACCGGATGTGAAAAGCACCTTGATGTCCGGGCAGGTGCCCCTCAGCTTCTCCGAAAGCTCGCGGCCGCCCATCTTGGGCATGATCACGTCGGTTATCAGCATCGCGACCGAATCGCAGATCGGCGCGAATTTTTCCAGAGCCTCGGCCCCGTCGGATGCCTCAATCACCGTGTAACCGCACGATTCGAGTATCTCGCGGGCGAGCCCCCGCACTGATTCCTCGTCCTCGACCAGCAGGATCGTCTCCGAGCCGATGTGCATTTCCCGCTGGCTGGTTTCGAGATCGGGTGCGGCGGAGATCACCCTCGACTCGGGCAGGTAAATTTTAAAGGTCGTGCCGCGGCCCGGCTCCGAGTACACCCAGATGTTCCCGCCGGATTGTTTGACGATGCCGTAAACCGTGGAAAGTCCCAGGCCCGTGCCGCGCCCGACCGGCTTTGTCGTAAAAAACGGCTCGAACACGCGGCGTCTCGTCGGCTCGTCCATCCCGAGGCCCGTGTCGCTCACGGCGAGCATCACGAAATTCCCGGGAGCCACGTCGATGTGCCGGCTCGCGTATTCCTTATCGAGAACGACGTTCGAGGTTTCTATCATCAGCGAACCGCCGTCCGGCATCGCGTCGCGCGAGTTGACCGCAAGGTTCATAAGCACCTGCGCGAGCTGGCCGGGGTCGGCCTCGATCTTCCAGAGCTTCGGCTCCAGATTCTTCACGATCTGAACGTCCTCGCCGATCAGCCTTCGGATCAGCGAGGTCGTCTCCTCGATCGTCTCGTTCACATCGAGCACCTTCGGCTGCAATATCTGGCGGCGGCTGAATGCGAGCAGCTGCCCGGTCAGCTCCGCGGAACGCTCGCCTGCCTTTTTTATCTCTTCTACGTTTTTTCTTATCGGGCTTTCCTTGTCGATCTTGCGTAATATCAGGTCGCTGTAGCCGTTGATGGCTGTGAGCATGTTGTTAAAGTCATGAGCCATCCCGCCCGCCAAAATGCCTATCGATTCCAGCTTCTGCGATTGCCGCAACTGCTCCTCACTCGCCCTCAGGGCGTCTTGTGCCGCAAGCCGCTCCGTTATGTCGTGCGCGAGCACCAGCCGGCTCCGCCGCCCTTCCCAATCGAGCGCGTGGGATGTGATCTCCACGCTGATCACTGTCCCGTCCTTTTTACGATGGTGCCAGTTTTCTGTCGTGTCGATCGTCGCCATCGTGGATTTTGCCCGTTCGAGCGTTTTCGGGATCTCGTCCTCCGGGCGGATGTCGAGGATAGCCATCGAGAGGAATTCTTCCTTGCTGTAACCGTACCGGAATACGGCTGCGTTGTTAACGGCCAGAAACTTGAGGGTCTCCGCGTCGTACACCCACATCGGATACGGGTTGTTCTCAAACAGGTGCCGATATCGTGATTCCGATCTTTTCAATGCTTCCTCGGATTTACGACTCGGCGTGGTGTCCCGATTGGTCTGTAGCACCACGTTTCGGCCCTCGAAATCTATCAGCTGATAACGGTTATCGCCGTAGACGCTTCGGCCGTCTTTGGTCATCTGCATCACTTCGCCGCTCCATTCGCGGTTGGCTTTCAGATGTTCCAGGAATTCTTCCTTCGTGAACGGCAGGTCCGACTGAAGCACGTCCATCGCAAATCGCCCCACCATCTCCTCGCGCGTGTACCCGTACAAAAGCTCACACCCCTTGTTCCATTCCAGGATCCCGGCTTCCGTATCCCACACGAAGATGGCCTCGTTCGCCTGCTCGATCAGCATCGCCTGGCGCTGGATGGCGGCGTCCTTGCGCCGCTGTTCCGTCACATCGACCATGATCCCGCGGAGCGTGGTCGGGGTGCCGTTCTCCATCACCACGGTGACGATGTCCCGCAGCCAAACCGTGCGGCCGTCCGCCGCTATCATCCTATATTCGAACGAGTGGGGGGCCCCGTCGCGCGTCGAAGCGATGCAGAAATTGACCGCCCAGTCGCGATCGTCCGGGTGCATGTGCTCGGCCCAAAAATTCTCCTCGTACCACCGCTCCACCGGGAAGCCGAGGATCGCCTCGGCCTGCTTGCTCACGAATGTGAATCTGAACGAAGCGACATCGGCTTCCCACACGATCCCTTCGACCGAATTTATCAAGTCGGAGTACTGCTGCTTCGATCTTCGCACCAGTTCGTCGGATTTCTGCTTTTCCGTCACGTCGCGAGAAACCCCTAGAACTGAAGTGATCTCTCCGCTGCCTGAGCGTAGCGGAACGGCGTGCATCTCGAGCCATTTTCGACTCCCCTTGAGGCCGGTGATCTCATACGAATACACGACCGCTTCGCCGCCCATCACCCGTTCGATCACGCGCTCGAATTCGACCACATATTCGGGCAGCAGCAGGTCCTTCGGCCCCCGTCCGCGGATCAATTCCAGGGAATCGGATTCGAGAATGCGAAGGCCGGCGGGGTTGATATCGAGGATCTCCCCCACGTCGCTCAACACTTTCACACATTCGGGCTCAGTGTCGAGTATCGCCCGCATCCGCTCTTCACTTGCCCGAAGCGCCGTCTCCGCCGCCTTCGCTTCCGAAATGTCGCGGATGAACCCCGTGAAAAACTGTTTGTCGCCCTTTCGGTGATGGCCGAACGAGATCTGGATCGCGATCTCGGTTCCGTCCTTTTTGCGGCCGGTCGTCTCGGTGCGGCTCCAATCCACATTTTTGCGCCCAGTCTGCGTAAATCGGGAAATGCCGTTCATGTGGGCATCACGCTGCGGATCGGGCATCAGGATCGTCAGGGGTTTCGCGACCAGCTCATGCGGCGCGTACCCGAAGATCTTCTCGGTCGCCGGGTTGGCGTAAAGTATCGTGCTGTGCTCGTCGATCGAGATCACCGCGTCCGATGCCGATTCGCTGATCACGCGATACCGCTCTTCCGCTTCGATCAGGGCGTCCTCGGCTTTCTTGTCGCGCGTGATGTCGCGTATCGTCCCGACGAGGCGGAGCGGCACACCATCGCCGTCGTATTCGCATTGGGAGCTTTCCGACACCCAGATGATCTCCCCGTCACGCCGTCTGATCCTGAATCGCACGGTGATCGGCTGTCGCGAATCGATCGCTTCCTTATATCTTTGCCGCACGTTCTCGCGATCTTCGTCGAAGATCTGCCAGTGGATGTCTTCGAGCTTGGCCCCGCCCACGGTGCTGCCGAGTATCGCGGAGGCCTCGCGCGACCAGAAGACCTCATTCGTGACGAGGTCGCGTTCCCAGGCACCAAGCCCGGCCGCGCTCAAAGCAAGTTTCAGCCGCTCTTCGCTCTGGGCCAGGGCCATCTCCGCTTCGCGTTTTTCGCGGCGGTTTTCGCTTTCCTGAATTCCCCTTTTGATGGCCGGGACGAGGCGGCTCAGATCGTCCTTCAAAATATAATCGTTTGCGCCGTGCCGCATAAGCGAGGCGGCCGTTTCCTCGCCTATACTGGACGACACGATCAGGAACGGAATATCGCGGCCCGATTCCTGAACTATTTCCAGGGCATCGAGCGCAGAAAAACCGGGCATCCCGTTGTCCGACAGAATAACGTCCCAGTCCGCGCTTTCGAGAGCTTCCCCGACACCCTCAGCCGTCTCGACCCGCTGACAAACCAGGTCATAACCCGCGCCCTCCAACTGCCCGCGGATCAGATCAGCGAAGTCGGCGTCGTTCTCTATGATAAGCGTGCGAAGGGTTCGCATAAGGACAGAAGCCCCAAGCCGGGTCCTGCTCGGTCGTCAAAAATAATAATTATGGATTTTAAGAAACGGGACGGCCGGAAGGCTCCCGCCGGTGCTGTCAATATATGAAAGCTCGGTCGGTTCGAGATCGACGTGGGGTTCGACTGAACGATGCATTTTCGTTTTTCCGGGGCTCAGCCCCGGGGGCTGCTGATCGGGCCGCGAGCCGCGCAAAGTGTTGGCCGTTTGTGGTCAATTTCACGCGTATTCCGCCGTTCCCTTGTAGCTAAGTAGAACCGATTGCCCGCACCAAAGTCAATAAACGCTTCCGGCGATCGGTGGTCCCTTCGAATAGCGTTCTAGATATAGCCGCGTTCCTCCGGGGTATGGAGGAGCGAATCACCCGGTTCCATCAAGGGCATTGGAAACTCGCTCATGACGATTTGCCGGCGACCTGAAATTCCCGGAAGACCGGGTTCAAACTAGACCTCAGCCGAACAATCAAAACTTTTCCGACACACTCATCATTGATGTTATAATTCGCGAAACTATGAAGCTGCTCCCTCGCGCTTTGGTTATCGATGACGAACCGTCCGTGCTCGGATTCGTGTCGGAAGTTTTGCGTTCCGATAATTGGACGACTACTGATGCGGAAAGCGCGGATCAGGCTTTCCAGGCCATGCGGGCCGGAAGTTTCGATCTCGTTTTCTGCGACGTAATGCTCGGCAGCACTGACGGGTACTCGGTTCTGCGCCGTTTCGCCGCCGAGCAGCCGGAGGCCCGTTTCGTGCTCATGACCGGCCACGGGTCGGCCGCCGGAGCTCTCGACGCGACCGCGATCGGCGCTTTCGATTACCTCGTCAAGCCCTTTTCGGTAAGCGACGTTCTGCGCATCGCCGAGTTCGTCCGCGAACAGATATCGCGGCGCTCTGACGCCGGAAACCCGCGCGACCTCGATATCAGCTCCGCTCCCGGTTACAGATCGGATATCCCTTTGATCGGCAAAAGCCCGCGTTTCGTCGAATGTCTGAAAATGGTCGGCCGGGTAGCACCGACCAGCCTGCCGGTATTGATCACGGGCGAATCGGGAACCGGAAAGGAGATCGTCGCGAATGCCGTCCACCGCCGAAGCAAGCGGGCCGACGGGCCTTTCGTCACGGTGAATTGCGGCGCGATCCCCGTCGAGCTGATCGAATCGGAACTGTTCGGCCACGCTAAGGGATCGTTCACGGGCGCGAGCGGCGACCGGATGGGCCTTTGGGAGGAGGCCGCCGGCGGCACCCTTTTCCTCGACGAGATCACCGAGACCCCGCCGCAGTTCCAGGTCAAGTTGCTTCGAGCACTTCAGGAAAGCGAGATCCGGCGGGTCGGTGCGAACCGGACCATCAAGGTCGACGCCCGCATAATTTGCGCGACCAATCGGGACATCGAGCAGGAAGTTATCGAAGGCCGTTTCCGCCAGGATCTTATGTACCGGATGAACGCGGTGACGATAAAGCTTCCGCCGCTTCGCGAACGGACCGAGGACATACCACTACTCGCGTCGCATTTTGCTTCCCGGGTCGCGGCCTCAAAGGTTTCCTTCTCCGCCGACGCGTCAAAGGCACTTAAGTCTTACGCTTGGCCGGGAAATGTGAGGGAACTGGAAAATGCCGTGCTTCACGCCGTCTCGATGGCGGACGACGTTATCTACCCCGAACACCTGCCCGAGCGGGTCCGAACGAACGGCGCCGCGGGGCATCAACCCTTGCACTCTAACGGCGGCGACCCGCTCGAGGTGGAATTCGACTCCGGCGGCGACATCCCGTCGCTTGCCGAGATGGAGGTGCGTTATGTCACCCGCGTGATGCAGTACACAGGCGGAAACAAGCAGGCGGCCGCCCGCGTCCTCAACATCGACCGTAAGACGCTCACCCGCATCCTTGCCCGCGGCAATTCAGGCTGAGCCGTATCGATAGTGAATACTCTTTAAAGCGAAACGGCCCCAGTTAAACTGGAGCCGTTCGATCGGGAAGAAACTGTATGAGGCCCGCGGAATAAATGTTTTCGGGTCTTGTATCGCATTTGGGCGAAACGCGAAGGCGACCGGGGAAATAGGTTCGGAAGGGGTTTGCTAACGGCGTGCTGGATCTAGAGCTCCCGCACGCCGGCAAATTCGAGGGAGAAAGTGGTTTCAATGAACGTCTTTCAAATCTCAAGTGCTGTGGGAGCAGCACTTGAGTTGTCAATCCAAACAACAGTTCAAAAGATCTGCCGGTTTCAGATTAGAAAGGTCACGACTTTCTCGGTTTCGCGGCCTCTCCGGTTTACACATTTGCAAGCTATATGCCATTCGCTTGCGGCACCCGAAGGACGGTATTTTCGGGCTTTTCGTTTAGGCTTTCCATTTTCGCCGATGCCTCGTGAGGCAAAATGGTCGGGAGATCTTCCCCACTTGAATCCAGTCGGTCGCAGGTTGGACGTTTAGTTCCGGCCGGCGATCCTAACAAATTTCAGGTGCCGGGGAGCCGCCGGAAGCGAGCGATCCCTAAGCGCGAGATGGCGTTCATGTGCCAGCCGCACCGCTCGCTCAATGAAATCAAGATCGAAAGGCTTGGTGATCAGGTCGAACGCCCCGGCACTTTTCGAACGCGCCGCGTATTCTTGAGATAGGCTGCCCGTGATCAGCAAAATAACCGTATTCGGCGAAAGATCGTGTATAAGCGGCACCATTTCGACCCCCGAAAGCCCGGACATCTCCACGTCGCTGATAACGACCGAATAGCCGGCCGCCTTGATCAATTCGAGGGCCGCCTCGCCCGATTCGGCCGCGTCGCACTCGTATTTCTCGGCCAGCACCTCGGTCAAAAGGCCGCGCACGGCCTTCTCGTCATCGACGATCAGGATCCGCGGGAGCGATTGTTTCGAATTTTCCATTTTAGGTTTGAGGAAACCCTTTGTGAGCGCGGCCCGGGGGAACCGGGGATGTTTGTCTTGTGTGCAACCGACGTACCACAAAAGTTTGCCTTGCCGGGCTCTTGCCCGCCGCCGCCGGATTGAATAT
>Ga0307413_10000148_pt1 | contig 18973 bp, 18 predicted proteins | sample DK1Ometagenome_3_FD_203714 | JGI IMG/M metagenome (GOLD analysis project Ga0307413, IMG submission 203714) | Maize rhizosphere microbial communities from greenhouse at UC Davis, California, United States - DK15-O-2 | ecosystem: Host-associated > Plants > Roots > Rhizosphere > Soil | place: USA... | reverse complement strand
GGACAGGGTGAGCATCGCGGCGAAGTCCGCCGACATCGACTCGGCGGCCGGTCGGCGCAGCATCTCCTTGGTGGCGGCCAGCGCGCCCGGCGCGCCGAGCACCAGCATGTCGGTGAACCGGCGCACCTCGGTGTCCAGAGCGTCGGCCGGCACCGCGGAGTTGATCAGTCCGACGGCCACCGCCCTGGCCGCGTCGAACGTCTCGCCGGTGAGGAACAGCTCGTGGGCGGCGCGGGGGAGCAGCCGAGGCACCACGGTGACCGAGATGAGCGCCGGCACCACGCCGATGCGGACCTCGGTGAACGCGAAGGTGGCGGTGTCCACCGCGATCGCCAGGTCGGCCGCGGCGACGATGCCGACGCCGCCGGCCCGCGCCGGGCCGGCGAGCTTGGCGACCACCGGCTTCGGACTGGTCCAGATGGTCTGCAGGATGGCCGGGAACTCGCCGACGTTCGGGCCGCCGGACCCCGAACCGGCCTCCTTGAGGTCCATGCCGGCGCAGAACACCGAACCGGTGTGGTCGAGCACGATCACCCTGGCCGCGTCGTCGTCGATCGCGGTCCGCAGGTGCGCGGTGAGCTCGCCGCGCAGCTGGGCGGACAGCGCGTTGCGGTTGTGCGGAGAGTCCAGCGTGATCGTCGCGACCCCACCGGACACCGTGTGGTGCACCAACTCGTCGGCCATGGCGCCCACCCTAACGATGGGCGCCACGGCCGGCGGAGGGTCTTCGATCACCGTGGGGAGAACCGCACGGGAACGGGTCAGACGATCTGGGTGGTGGTGATCACCGGATTGGGTGACGGGTAGCAGGCCACGTTGGAGTCGAAGGCGAAGAAGGACTGCACCCGGGCGACGAACAGCAGGCCGGGGTTGGCGTAGCTGGTGCCGTACAGCGACGACGCGATGGTGTTGCCCGCGGCACCGGCGGTCAGGTTGACGGTGACGACGGGCAGGTCGAACGTGCTGCCGCCGGCGAGCGGACCGGGCACGGTGAGCGTGACGATGCCGCCGGACTGGCTGATGGTGACGGCGCCGAGGTTGCTGCTGCCGCCGGAGAACGTCGCGCTCACATAGGTGGAGTTGGCCGGAACCGGCACCTTGAGCCGCATGTTCCGCACGTTCTGCACGGTGAAGCCGTTCACCGAGCTGGGCACCGTGTTGACCGCCGGGTCCACCACGATGGACAGGGCGCCGCCCGCGGCGACGGTGTCCGGCGCGGTCACGGTCGTGTCCTGGTCGAGCGCGGTGGTCTGCGGCCCGAGGGGGGAGGACGCCTGGCACTGGAAGTGGGCGGTGTGGACGACGGTGGCCGCGTCGGCCGCCGGTCCGAAGGCGAGGACCGCTGTCATCGCCATCGCGGCGGAGGTCAGCAGCCGTCGTGCTGTGGTCTTCATGCGATCACCTCATGTCGTTGCGGGGACGCTGTGCGTGGACGCACGCGGGCAGGTGACACCGGTGTTCGTTGTCTGCATGCAATGTGAGATTTACTCACGAGTAACAGGATCGTCAACCGTTCCCAATTAACAGAACGTAAACGGATCTTGACGGTTAGCGACCGACAGTTCGGGTCGGCCGGCCGGTGTGGGTTGTTCGGGCGTAGTGGTTAGGCGTATCGGGCGGCCGTTGCGGCCGTCGCGGCTACGTCGTAGCGATCGAGGATCACCCGAGCGAGCAACGGATCGGCCCCGAGTGGCGCAGCGACCACGACGTCGGGGTCCACGGCGGCCGCCTGGGCACGTACCCGGTCGGGCAGCAGGCCGGGCGCCAGGAACCACGACGCCACCGCGATCCGCCCGGCGCCGGCGGCGCGCAGCCCGGTCACCGCGTCGGCCACCGACGGGGTCGAGGTGGCGAACGCGGCTCGCGCGCCGACACAGTCCACGGTGGTCGCGAGTCGGCGGGTCAGCGCGACCACCTCGGCGTTCGCGTCCGAACGCGACGATCCGGTGGCGGACACCACGATCCCCAGTGAACTGTCCACCAGCGAGCCGGCGGACTCGGCGAGTCGTTGCCGCAGAAGCAGTTCCAGCCGACCGTCCGGGCCGAGCACGTCGGAGGTGCTGACCGCCAGGCGCGGCATCCGACGCCGGGCCGAGGCGAGCAGTCCGGGCAGGTCGACCCGCGCGTGGAACGCGCTGCCGAGCAGCAGCGGCACCACGACCGCATGGCGGTGGCCGTCGGCGTGCAGGCCGGCGAGCACGTCGGTGAGCCGGGGCGCGGACAGGTCGAGGAACGCGGTGTACACGGCGAGGTCGGGTCGCAGCAGGCGGACCCGCGCCACCAGCTCGGCCACCGAGCGGGCCGAGCGCGGGTCACGGCTGCCGTGCGCGACCGCCACCAGCGGCGGGGCCGCGGATGGTCGCGTCGACCGTGGAGTCGACAGCCGGGGCGTCACATCGCCCCACTCAGGCCGCGGGCGCGCAGCACCGCCTTCTCGGCGGGCCGGAACGCCAGCAGCTCGATGCCCACCCCGACGAAGAAGATCAGCGCGATGCCCGCGATGACCATCGGCATGTCCGACAGCACCATGCCGTTGTGCAGGTACTGGCCGAGCCCCGCACCCAGCTGCGGTGAGGTCGCGATCAGCTCGGCGGCCATCAGCGAGCGCCAGGAGAACGCCCACCCCTGCTTCATCCCGGCGAGGAAACCGGGCAGCGCCGCGGGCAGCAGGATGTGCCGGGCGGAGTCCCACCGGCCGGCACCGAGGACCTTGCCCACCCGCGGCAGGATCGGCGGGATCTGGTCGATGCCGGCCACCAGACCGTTGGCGATCGACGGCACCGCGCCGAGCAGCACCACCATGTAGATGGTCGTGTCGGTGAGACCGAACCAGATCACCGCGGCCGGCACCCAGGCCACCGACGGCAGGCTCTGCAGGCCCGACACCAGCGGTCCGAGCGCGGTGCGGACCAGCCTCACCTTGGCCAGCAGCAGGCCGAGCGGGGTGGCCACCGCGAGCGCGATCAGGAACCCGATCACCGCACGGTGCACCGACACCCACAGGAACTCCCACACCCGGCCGTCCTGCACCAGCGACCAGATCTGCTGCCACACCGCGAGCGGCTGCGGCAGCTTCACCTCCTCCCACAGCGCGGCGGCCCACAACACCTGCCACACCACGACGAGCAGCACGATCGCCAGCACCGGCGGCAGCGCGGTGGACAGCAGGGTGCGCCACCGGGACCGCCGCTGCCGCTCGACCGGGATGTCGAGCGCGTCCAGCCCCTCGACCGCGGTGCCGGGTGCGCCGAGGGGCTCGTCGAGGTCGTCCTCCACGTCCCCGACGGCGCCGTCAGGCCGCGGCATGGCTGCTGATCACCTCGCGCAGCAACGCGTTGATCTCCTCCACCACCGGCACCTCGTCCGCGCCGGCGAGTCCGTCGACCTGCCACTCGCGGACCACCCGGCCCGGGCGCGACGACAGCAGCACCACCCGCTGGCCGAGCCGAACCGCCTCGCGCACGTCGTGCGTCACGAACACGACCGCGGCACCGGTGGTCCGCCACACCCGCAGCAGCTCGGCCTGCAGCAGGTCGCGGGTGATGGCGTCGAGCGCGGAGAACGGCTCGTCCATCAGCAGCAACGACGCCTTCGCGTCGTCCGACCCGTCGATCGCCGAGGCCAGCGCCCTGGCCAACGCCACCCGCTGGCGCATGCCGCCGGACAGCTCGTGCGGCCGCTTGTCGCCCGCGCCGGTCAGCCGGACCAGCTCCAGCAGGTCGGCCGCCCTGGCGCGCCGGGCGCCGCGACCCACTCCGGCGAGCCGCAGCGGCAGTTCGACGTTGCGGGCCGCGGTCAGCCACGGCATCAGCGCGGCCTCCTGGAACATCACGGCCGGTCGGCCGGTGGTGAGCTCGATGCTGCCGGCCGTCGGCGAGTCCAGTCCCGCGATCAGGTTCAGGATCGTGGTCTTGCCGCAGCCGGAGGCGCCGAGCAGGCAGACGAACTCACCGGGCGCCACGCTCAGGTCGAGCGACTCGATCGCGGTCACCGCCCGGCGGCCGTAGCCGAAGGTCTTGCGCACGCCGTCCAGCCGCACCGCGGCGGTGCCGGTGTACTCGCTGGATACCTCGAGCGTCGTGGCGGTCATCGCTCGCCTGCCTTTCCTCGGCTGCTGCTGGTGAGTGGCTACTTCTTGTCCAGGCCGGCGGCGTCGACGGCGGGCTTGCCGGCCTCGGAGAGCACCGCGTTCAGCGGTCCGAAGGCGACGAAACCGTGCAGGTCAGGGGTGCTCTTGGCGATCTTCGCGGTCTCGGCGTCCTTGGCGAGCTGCGGGAGGAGCCTGGCGAACGGGTCGAGCCCGAAGGTGATGTTGCCGAACGCCCGGTCGATCACCGGTCCGGGCAGCGGCTTGCCGGACAGCGCGGCCAGCTGTGCGTTGGTCGCCTCCTTGGCGCCCGCGAGGTCGCTGGTCACCAGGTCGACGGCGGCGGACAGGCCCTTGATCAGCGCCTTGACCGTCTCAGGGTGCTGCTGCAGGTACTCGGTGCGCACGATCAGCACCGTGGTCGGGAAGTCGCCGCGGTCCGGCCACAGCTCCTTCTCGTCCAGCAGCACCTTCGCGCCGGCCTCCAGCACCAGCCGCGACGACCACGGCTCCGGCAGCCAGGCCGCCTGCACACCGCCCTTCCTGAACTCCTCCAGGGCCAGCGCGTTCTCGGTGTTCTGCACGTCGACCTGGTCGGTCAGCTGCTTGTCCGCGAGGTACTTCTTCAGCGCCACGTCCTGGGTGTTGCCCAGCTGCGGGGTGACCACGGTCTTGCCCCTGAGGTCGTCGACGGTCGCGATCTCCGGTTTCACCACCAGTTGCGCGCCCTTCGACGCCGCGCCCGCCACCAGTCGCACCGACTTGCCACGCGACTTGTCGAAGCCGTTGATGGCCGGGCCGGAGCCGATGAACGTCGCGTCGATCGAGCCGCCGAACAGCGCGCTGATCGCGTCTCCGCCGGCGTTGAACGTGGTCGGCACCAGCGTGGTCGAGCCGAGCTCCCTGGCGTAGAAGCCCTTCTCCAGGCCAATCAGCGCCGGGGCGTGCGTGACGTTCGGGAAGTAGCCGAGACGCAGCTCCGCCGCGGCGCCCTGGTCGCTCGCGGGTGCGGAGTCGGCGCTCTGTGCTCTCGAGCAGCCGACGGCGCCGGCGACGACGGACAGCGCGGCGGCCGTGGTGGCCACGAGGCGGAGGGTGCGGGACGTGCGGATCACAGCAGGGCCTCTCGGGGATGCGGTCCTACGGACCAGGGGAGACGAGGTCGCGGGGATCGGGTGGGCTGGGGGGGGGGGCGCCTTGCGCACCGGCGCCCCCGGTACAGGAGCCGCCGGGCGACAGCGCGGGCAGCGGCGCGCCGACCAGGCCGGCGGCCAGGGTGGTGCCGTCCGCCTGGTCGATCATCAGGAACGCGCCGGTGCGTCGGTTGAGTGCGTAGTCGTCGACCGGCAGCGGTTCGGCGGTGCGGAGCACCACCTGGCCGATCTCGTTGAGCCGCAACGAATCCGGGCCGTCGGTCGTGGACAGGGTCTGCTCGTCGAACCGGGACGCGATCTCCTCGGCGATGGCCGCGACGGTGCGTGCGCCGTGCTTGACCAGCACCCGGGCACCCGGCCGCAGCGGCTTGTCGGCGAGCCAGGCCACGGTGGCCTTCAGCTCGTCGGCCGGCTCCGGCACCTCGGTGACCGAGGCGACGAGGTCGCCGCGGGTGATGTCGATGTCGTCGGTGAGGATCAGCGTCACCGACGTTCCGGCCACCGCCTCGGCGAGCTCGCCGTCCGGGGTGTCGATCCGGGCGACGCTGCTGCGCAGCCCGCTCGGCAGCACCACGATCTCGTCGCCCTTGGCCACCGTGCCCGCGGCGATCTGGCCGGCATAGCCGCGGTAGTCGGGGTGTTCGGCGGTGTTGGTGCGGATCACGTACTGCACCGGGAAGCGGAACGCCGCGTCGTGCGGGTCCGGCTCGACCGGCACCGTCTCCAGGTGCGCCAGCAGCGTCGGGCCGTCGTACCAGGGGGTGCGCCCACTGGGCCGCACCACGTTGTCGCCGTCCAGCGCGGACACCGGGATGGTGACGACCGCGTCGGCGGTGAACCCGAGCCGGGCCGCGTGGTCGCCGAACTCGGCGGCGATGGCGTCGAACGCACCCTCGTCGAAGCCGATCAGGTCGATCTTGTTCACCGCGAGCACCAGGCGCGGAACGCCCAGCAGCGCGAGCACCGCGGCGTGCCGGCGGGTCTGCTCCAGGACCCCCTTGCGGGCGTCGACCAGCAGCACGGCGAGCTGCGCGGTGGACGCCCCGGTGACGGTGTTGCGGGTGTACTGCACGTGGCCGGGGGTGTCGGCGAGGATGAACGAGCGGCGCGGCGTGGCGAAGTAGCGGTACGCCACGTCGATGGTGATGCCCTGCTCGCGCTCGCTGCGCAGACCGTCCACCAGCAGCGACAAATCCGGTGTGGACAGTCCTTTGTCGACGCTGGCGCGGTGCACCGCGTCCAGCTGGTCGGCCAGCACCGACTTGGTGTCGTAGAGCAGCCTGCCGACCAGCGTCGACTTGCCGTCGTCGACGCTGCCCGCCGTGGCCAGGCGGAGAAGATCGCTCATCAGAAGTAGCCCTCCCGCTTGCGGTCCTCCATCGCGGCCTCGGACAGCCGGTCGTCGGCCCTGGTCGCGCCGCGCTCGGTGAGCCGCGACGCGGACACCTCGGCGATCACCTCGTCCAGCGTCGACGCGGACGACTCGACCGCGCCGGTGCAGGAGCCGTCGCCGACGGTGCGGTAGCGCACCGTCCTGGTCAGCACCTCCTCGCCGGCGCGCGGGCCGCCCCACGGGCCGGAGGTCAGCCACATGCCGTCGCGCAGGTACACCTCGCGCCGGTGGGCGTAGTAGATCGACGGCAGCTCGACGCCCTCGCGCCGGATGTAGCGCCACACGTCCAGCTCGGTCCAGTTCGACAGCGGGAACACCCGCACGTGCTCACCGGGCCGGTGCCGGCCGTTGTACAGGTTCCACAGCTCCGGCCGCTGCCGGCGCGGCTCCCACTGGCCGAAGGCGTTGCGCAGGCTGAAGATGCGCTCCTTGGCCCGCGCCCGCTCCTCGTCGCGGCGGCCGCCGCCGAATACCGCGTCGAACCGGTGCGCGGTGATGGTGTCCAGTAGCGGCACCGTCTGCAGCGGGTTGCGGGTGCCGTCCGACCGGTCGGCGAGCCGGCCGTCGTCGATCCAGTCCTGCACCGCGGCGACCTCCAGCCGCAGGCCGTGCCGGGCGACCATCCGGTCGCGGAAGTCGATGACCTCGTCGAAGTTGTGGCCGGTGTCGACGTGCAGCAGCGGGAACGGCACCGGGGCCGGCCAGAACGCCTTCACCGCGAGGTGCAGCAGCAGGGTGGAGTCCTTGCCGCCGGAGAACAGGATCACCGGCCGGTCGAACTCGCCGGCCACCTCGCGCATGATGTGCACGGCCTCGGACTCCAGCCGGTCGAGCGCGTCGACCGGCAGGAGCGCGTCCGTCGTCTGCGCGGTCATCCGTGCAGCCCGCACTCGGTCTTGCCGAGACCGGCCCACCGGCCGCTGCGCGGGTCGGCGCCGGGCAGCGGCCTGGCGGTGCACGGCGCGCAGCCGATCGACAGGTAGCCCTCGCCGACCAGCGGGTTCTGCAGGATGCCGTGCATGGCGAGGTAGCCGTCGAACTCCTCGTCGGTCCACGGTGCGATCGGGTTGACCTTGACCAGTCCGTTGCGGTCGTCCCACTGCACGATCGGCGTGTTCGCCCTGGTCGGCGCGTCCACCCGGCGCACCCCGGTGACCCAGGCCTGGTAGCCGGCGAGGGTTCGGCGCAGCGGCACCACCTTGCGCAGGTGGCAGCAGCGGTCGGGGGCGGTCCGGTTGAGCGGGCCGAACTCCGCCTCCTGTTCGGCGACCGACTGCTCGGCCCGTGCCGACACGATGCGGATGTCCGGGTACACGGTGGCCACCGCGTCCTTGGTGCCGATCGTCTCGGCGAAGTGGTAGCCGGTCTCCAGGAACAGGACGTCCACAGTGGACTTGACCTGGGTGGCGAGGTCGATCAGCACGGCGTCCTGCATGTTGGACGCCACGATCCACGAGTCGCCGAACGTCTCGGCCGTCCACTCCAGCGCCTCGATCGCGCTCGCGTCGGCGAGCCTGCGCCGCGCCTCGTCGGCGATCGTGCGCAGTTCATCCCTGGCCTGGTCGTCCCTGGTCGGAGCCGTCATCCGGTCACCTCTGCTGTGGTGGTGGGAAGCCGAAGGCCGACGAACCTGACCGTGAACACGCGGCGGCAGCCGCCGCACAGCCAGGCGTGGCTCGGCTCTTCCTGGGGCCGCAGGTCCTCGTCGCCGCAGTACGGGCAGTAGAACGGCGTGGCGCGCTCGGTCATTCCAGGTCACCGTCCTGTGCCCGGGCGACCCACTGAGCGAACCGCTCGTCCGGCTCGCGACCCGCGGTGAAGGCGCGGACCACCCGCTCCACGTACGCGGGCAGCTCCCCGGCGGTGACCTTGTGACCGCGCAGCTTGCGGCCGAACCCGGTGTCCAGGCCGAGACCGCCGCCGAGGTGCACCTGGAAGCCCTCCACCTGGTTGCCGGCCGCGTCGGTGACGATCTGGCCCTTCAGCCCGATGTCCGCGGTCTGGATGCGGGCACAGGAGTTGGGACAGCCGTTGATGTGGATGGAGATGGGGCTGGTGATGCCGGCCGTGACGTCGGCCAGTCTCTCCTCCAAAGTGGACACCAGGTCGACCGCCCTGGCCTTGGTCTCCACGATGGCGAGCTTGCAGAACTCGATGCCGGTGCAGGCCATCACGCCACGCCGCCATGGCGACGGCTCGGTCTGCAGCCCCAGGTTCGCCAGCTCGGCCTGCAAGGCCGGCACCTCTGCCTCCGCCATGTCGAGCACGAGCAGCTTCTGCAGCGGGGTCAGCCGTACCCGCCGCGAACCGGCCCGCTCGGCCGCCTTGGCCACCTCGACCAGCACCGAACCGGACACCCGGCCGGCGATCGGCGCGGCGCCGACGTAGTACCGGCCGTCCTTCTGCCGGTGCACGCCGATGTGGTCGATCTGCTGCGCCGGCACCTCGGGAGCCGGGCCGTCGATCAGCCTGCGGTGCAGGTACTCGGTCTCCAGCACCTCGCGGAACCGCTCCGTGCCCCAGTCCTTGACCAGGAACTTGATCCGGGCCCGGTGGCGCAGCCTGCGGTAGCCGTAGTCGCGGAACACGCTGATCACGCCGGCCCACACGTCCGGCACCTCGTCCAGCGGGACCCAGGCGCCGAGCCGCTGGCCGATCATCGGGTTGGTGGACAGCCCGCCGCCGACCCAGAGGTCCAGACCCGGTCCGTGCTCGGGGTGGTTCACCCCGACGAAGGCGACGTCGTGGATCTCGTGCGTCACGTCCGGCAGCCCCGAGATCGCCGACTTGAACTTGCGCGGCAGGTTGGAGAACGCCTTGTCACCGACGTAGCGGCGCCTGATCTCGTCCACCGCGGGGGTGGCGTCCAGGATCTCGTCCTCCGCGATGCCGGCGACCGGCGAGTTCAGGATGACGCGCGGGCTGTCGCCGCAGGCCTCCATCGTGGTGAGGCCGGCACCCTCCAGCCTTGCCCAGATCGCCGGCATGTCCTCGACCCTGATCCAGTGGTACTGGATGTTCTGCCGGTCGGTGATGTCCGCGGTGTCACGGGCGTAGGTCTGCGACACCTCGCCGATCACGGCCAGCTGCTCGGTGGACAGTGCCCCGCCGTCGATGCGCACCCGCAGCATGAAGTACTCGTCGTCCAGCTCCTCCGGCTCCAGCGTGGCGGTGCGGCCGCCGTCGATGCCGGGCTTGCGCTGGGTGTACAGGCCGAACCAGCGGAACCGCCCGCGCAGGTCACCGGGGTCGATGCTGTCGAAGCCGCGGTGTGCGTAGATGTTCTCGATGCGGTCCCGCACGTTGAGCGGGTCGTCGTCCTTCTTGCTGCGCTCGTTGGGGTTCAGCGGTTCGCGGTAGCCGAGTGCCCACTGACCCTCACCACGGCGTTGTGGTGTGCGTTCTGCTGCGGGAGAGGCCATGGTGACGCCCTTCGGGGTTCTGAGGCGCTGGCCTGCACCGGTGAGAACCCCGTGGACGAGGCGAAGTCGCGCCACGTCGTCGGGGGGCGGTCTCAGTCGGCACGCCCGACGCCGGCTGGTGGCGGCAATACGCGGCGGCGGTCAGCCCAACGGGCGGCACATGGCGCTGGAGACGCGAACGAAGTCGACGTGGCGTCGTGCCACGAGGAGGACTTCCTTCGCGAGAAGCATGTCTCCACCTTGCCATCGGCCCACGTTGTGGTCCACCGCCATCCGCATGGTGGGACGACGCGTCGATCGATGTCGATTGTGGGGGAGCACCCGGTCACTGGGACACTCCGTACGTGCCCTCCACACTGCCCGAAGCCGATCCCGCGCCGCCCGGTGGTGAGCTGCCTCGTACCGCGCTCGCCGGGCTCGGCGCGGTGCCGTTCGGGGTGTACGTGCACGTGCCGTTCTGCGCCACCCGGTGCGGCTACTGCGACTTCAACACCTACACCGCCGGCGAACTGGGTGACGCCACCGCGCCGGCCGCCTGGCTGGACGGGCTGCGCCGCGAGCTCGACCTTGCGGCCCGGGTGCTGGGCGACGCGCCGCCCGCGGACACCGTGTTCGTCGGCGGCGGCACCCCCTCGCTGCTCGGCGCGGACGGCCTCGCCGCGGTGCTCGACGCGGTGCGCGGCGCGTTCGGCCTCGCCGACGACGCCGAGGTCACCGCCGAGTCCAACCCGGAGTCCACCTCACCGGCGTTCTTCGCCGGCATCCGCGCGGCCGGCTACACCCGGGTGTCGCTGGGGATGCAGTCGGCCGCCCGGCACGTGCTCGCCGTGCTGGACCGCACGCACACCCCCGGCCGGGCGGCGGACGCCGCGGCCGAGGCGCGCGCGGCCGGTTTCGCGCACGTCAACCTCGACCTCATCTACGGCACGCCGGGGGAGCGGGCGGCCGACCTCGCCGAGTCGCTGGACGTGGTACTGGACAGCGGCGTGGACCACGTGTCCGCCTACGCGCTCATCGTCGAGGACGGCACCGCGCTCGCCCGGCGGATCCGCCGCGGTGAGCTGGCCGCGCCGGACGACGACGTGCTGGCCGAGCGCTACGAGCAGCTCGACTCCGTGCTGACCGCGGCCGGGCTGCACTGGTACGAGGTGTCCAACTGGGCGTCCGACGCCGCCGCCCGCTGTCGGCACAACCTCGGCTACTGGCTCGGCGGCGACTGGTGGGGCGCCGGTCCCGGCGCGCACAGCCATGTCGGCGGGGTGCGGTGGTGGAACGTGAAGCACCCGGCCCGCTACGCCGCGCTGCTGGCCGAGGGCCGCTCGCCCGCCGCCGGCCGGGAGACGCTGTCCGCGGCCGACCGCCGGGTGGAGCGGATCCTGCTGGAACTGCGGCTGGCCGATGGACTGCCGCTGGACGTGCTCGCCTCCAGCGGGCCGGCCGAGGCACTGGTCGCGGACGGTCTGCTGGAGGCGGGAGCGCTGGCCGGCGGGCGGTGCGTGCTCACCGACCGCGGTCGGCTGCTGGCGGACGCCGTCGTCCGCCGGTTGGCCTGAGGGTGCCGGTCAGGCCGGGCGACGCAGACCGAGCAGCATCGCGGCGATGACCTGCTCCGCCTGCTCCATCACCTCGACGCGGTCCGCGTCCGGCGCGTCGTTGATCGCCATGCCGGCCGCGCCGAGCAGGGCGAACACGAGGCGCGCGGTCAGCTGTCCCGGCACCGGCACCAGTTCGCCCGCCTCGATCAGGGCACGCACCCGCTCCTCGATGTGGCCGAGTGCGAACCCCTGCTCGCACTCCTGCCAGCGGGTGAAGCCCAGTGCCACCGGACCCTCACGCATGACGATCCGGCCGTAGACCGGGTCGAGGCAGCTCCGCAGGAACGAGTGCAGCGACGCCACCGCCGCGGCCACCGGGTCCGGTGCCGCCGCCGCGGCCTTCTCGCTGCGCCGCACCACGGTCGTCTCCTGCTCGGCGAGCACGGCCTCGAACAGTGCCTGCTTGCTGGCGAAGTGGTGGTAGACCGCGCCCCTGGTGACCTGGGTGGCGGCGGCGATGTCCTCCAGCGAGGTCTTGGTGTACCCGCGCGCGGCGAACAGCGCGGTGGCGGTCGCCAGCAGAGCCGAGCGGGTGGCCTCGGAGTACTGCTCGCGCCTGCTCTTGACAGCAGACATACGCTGAGTCTAACGACATACACAGTGTATGTCTCATGCTCGGCGTACGTTCGGCTCGGAGGAGACGTGATGACGCAGGCGGTGGTGTTCAACCCGTTCGAGCCCGGCTTCACCGACAACCCGTATCCGCACCTGGCCGAGCTGCGCGCCGCCGACCCGGTCCAGGAGCACCCGCTGGGATTCTGGATCCTCACCCGCTACGACGACGTGCACGGCCTGCTGCGCGCCGGGTTGTCCGTCGAGGACCGCAACATCGCGCCCGGCCCACTGCTCGACATGCGCACCGCCGCCGGTACCGACCGGCCGGTGATCGCCGCCCGCGAACTGTCCATGTTGGACCGCGACCCGCCCGACCACACCCGGCTGCGCCACCTGGTGTCGAAGGTGTTCACGCCGCGCTCGATCGCCGCGCTGGAGCCCCAGGTGCAGCGGCTGGTCGACGACGCGCTCGACCGGGTCGCCGTCGGCGGCCGGGTCGACCTGGTCGAGGAGCTGGCCTTCCCGCTGCCGTTCGCCGTCATCACCGACATGCTCGGCATGCCGCCTCACGACCACCTTCGGCTGCGCGAGCTGTCCAGCCTGCTGGTGCGCTCGCTGGAACCGATCAACGACCCGGCACTGGTCTCCGCCATCCACGCCGCCGGCCTGGAGTTCAACGACGCGATCGCCGAGGCCGTCCGGGTCAGACGCGCCGACCCCGGCGACGACCTGCTCACCGCGCTGATCGCCGCCGAGGAGGACGGCGACGTGCTCAGCGACGTCGAGCTCGTCTCCCAGGTCGGGCTGCTCTACATCGCCGGCCACGAGACCACGGTCAACCTGATCGCCAACGGCGTGCTCGCGCTGCTGCGCCACCCCGACCAGCTGGCCCGGCTGCGCGCCGAACCCGACCTCGCCGGCGTCGCCGTCGACGAGCTGCTGCGCTACGACAGCCCGGTGCAGATGAGCAGGCGGATCACCGTCGAGCCCTACCGGGTCGGCGACCACGAGATCCCGGCCGGCACGTTCGTCATCGCCAGCCTCGCCTCGGCCAACCGCGACGAGCTGCGCTGGGGCGACGACGCGGACACGCTGCGGCTGGACCGGCCGGACGCCCGCCAGCACCTGTCGTTCGGTTCCGGCGTGCACCACTGCCTCGGTGCCGCGCTCGCCAGGCTGGAGGGCCGGGTCGCGCTCGGGTCGCTCGCCCGCCGCTTCCCCGATCTGCGCCTGGACGGCGAGATCGACTGGAACGGCCGGATCAACCTGCGCGGCCCGCGGGCCGTGCCGATCGCGGTCTGAGATCCCGGGATCGGCCGGTGGGCCCGGTCAGTCGGCCATCTGCTCGACCGGGGTGGTGGGCCGCCCGGCCAGGTTCCGCCTGCTCGCCAGGTAGGCGATCAGCGCCGCGGGCAGGTACATCACCGTGCCGTACACCGCGGCCGGCACCGCCATGGTGATGTCGTTGAGCAGCGCCGGGCTCAGCGCGATGGTGATGGCCAGCACCGCGTTGTGGATGCCCACCTCGAACGCCGAGGAGATCGCCTGCCGCGGACCCACCCCGAACATCCTCGGCACGAAGAACCCGATGGCCAGGCTCAGCAGCGCGAGCAGCACCGCGGCCAGGCCCACATCGCCGATGTGGGCGACGATGTCCTTGCGGCCCTGGAACACCGCGCCGGCGATCACCACGACCAGCACCACGATCGAGGCGATCCGCACCGGCCGCTCCATCCGGGCGGCGAAGTCCGGGCTGCGGTGTCGGATGTACATGCCGATCGCCACCGGCAGCAGGACTACCGCGAACACCTGGATCACCTTGCTCGGGTCGAGGCCGATCGCGCCGTCACCGATGAAGCCGGCCAGTGACAGGTTCACGATGATCGGCAGCGTGACCACCGACAACACCGAGTTGATCGCGGTCAGCGTGATGTTCAGCGCCACGTCGCCGCCGGCGATGTGGCTGAACAGGTTCGCCGTGGTACCGCCGGGCGACGCCGCGAGCAGCATCATGCCGACCGCCAGCTCGGGCGCGAGGTCGAAGGCCAGCACCAGGCCGAGGCACAGCGCGGGCACCAGGACCATCTGGCAGAACAACGCCAGGAACACCGCCCGCGGGAAGCGCGCCACCGCGGTGAAGTCGGTCGGCCGCAACGTCAGACCGAGGCCGAGCATCACGATGCCGAGCGCGACCGGCAGCAGCACGGTGGGGACGAAGGACGAGTTCAACGCTGCCTCCGCGAACAGATCGACCAGGACCGGACAGGTCGGGTGACTGTCACAGGAAACGGACGAACGCACAAGACCTCACGGCGGGCCCGAAGCCCGGACCAGGGGCCGTAACATCAAGGTGAGCACGATCGCGGAGACGGCGGTGTTGGGAGGTCCGAGATGGTGAGCGCCGACGAGCGCCGGTTCGAGGTGTTGCGCGCCATCGTCGCCGACTTCGTCTCCAGCAACGAACCGGTCGGTTCCAAGGCCCTGGTGGACCGGCACAACCTCGGTGTGTCCAGCGCCACCGTCCGCAACGACATGGCCGCGCTGGAGGAGGAGGGGTACATCACCCAGCCGCACACCAGCGCCGGCCGCATCCCGACCGACAAGGGCTACCGGCTGTTCGTCGACCGGCTGTCCGACGTCAAGCCGCTGTCCGCCGCCGAGCGCCGGGCCATCCAGTCGTTCCTGGACGGCGCCATCGACCTGGACGACGTACTCGGCCGCAGCGTGCGCCTGCTGGCCCAGCTGACCAGGCAGGTCGCCATCGTCCAGTACCCGACGCTGACCCGTTCCACGGTGCGCCACGTGGAGCTGGTGCCGATCACCCCGGCCCGGGTGATGCTCGTGCTGATCACCGACACCGGCCGGGTCGACCAGCGGATGGTCGACCTCGGTGACGTGGTCGGCGAGGACGCGGTCGCCCGGATGCGCGGCATGCTCAACAGCGCGCTCGCCGGCCACCCGCTGCCGGAGGCCGCGGCCAAGGTCAGCGAGCTGACCGTGGAGTCCCCGCAGGAGCTGTTGGACGCGATGACCCGGATCAGCACCGTGCTGGTCGAGTCGCTCGTCGACCGCCCGCAGGAGCGGCTGCTGCTCGGCGGCACCGCCAACCTCACCCGCAGCGTCACCGATTTCCCGGGTTCGCTGCGTCAGGTCCTGGAGGCGCTCGAGGAGCAGGTCGTGGTGCTGAAGCTGCTCGCCGCGACGCGGGACGCGAGCACCGTCACGGTGCGCATCGGCGAGGAGAACGAGGCCACCGAGATGCGCAGCACCTCGGTGGTGTCCATCGGCTACGGCACACCGCATACGCTGCTGGGCGGTCTCGGCGTGGTCGGACCGACCAGGATGGACTATCCCGGCACGATCGCGGCGGTTCGCGCCGTAGCCGCATACGTGGGGGAGATCCTGTCCGGCCGCTGAGCCGGACGGTTTCGTGACGGAAAGACGGAGACGGTGGCCAACGACTACTACGGCACGCTCGGCGTGCGCCAGGACGCGACGTCCGAGGAGATCAAGCGGGCGTACCGCAAGCTCGCCCGCGAGCTGCACCCCGACGTCAACCCGGACGACTCCGCCCAGCAGCGGTTCCGGGAGGTCACCACCGCCTACGAGGTGCTGTCCGACCCGCAGAAGCGGCGCATCGTCGACATGGGCGGCGACCCGCTGGGCAACGGCGGCGGCGCGGGCCGCGACCCGTTCGCCGGGTTCGGCTTCGGCGACATCATGGACGCGTTCTTCGGCGGCAGCGGCGGTCAGGCCCGCGGACCGCGCAGCCGGGTGCAGCCCGGTTCCGACGCCCTGATCCGGCTGGAGCTGACCCTGGAGGACTGCCTGTCCGGGGTCAGCCGCGAGCTGACCGTGGACACCGCCGTGGTGTGCGACCTGTGCCGCGGTTCCGGCTGCTCGGCCGGCACCACCACCGCCACCTGCGACACCTGCGCCGGCCGGGGCGAGATCCAGTCCGTGCAGCGCTCGTTCCTCGGCCAGGTCGTCACCTCGAGGGCCTGCCCGGTGTGCCGCGGCTTCGGCGAGGTCATCCCCGAGCCGTGCCAGCAGTGCGGCGGTGACGGCCGGGTCCGCACCCGGCGCACCGTCACCGCGAACATCCCGCCCGGCGTGGCCGACGGGATGCGGGTGCGGCTGTCCGGCCAGGGCGAGGTCGGCCCCGGCGGCGGCCCGGCCGGTGACCTGTACGTCGAGGTGGAGGAGGCGGCGCACAGCACCTTCGTGCGCGACGGCTCCGACCTGCACTGCACGATCCGGGTGCCGATGACGATCGCCGCGCTCGGCGCGCGCATCCCGCTGGAGACCCTGGACGGCACGGTCGACCTCGACCTGCAGCCGGGCACCCAGTCGGCGACCGAGCTGACCCTGACCGCGCGCGGCCTGCCGCGGCTGCGCTCCTCCGGCCGCATCGACGGGCGCGGTGACCTGCACGTGCACGTCGAGGTGGCGGTGCCGACCCGGCTGGACGCGCGGCAGTCGGAGCTGCTGCGCGAGCTGGCCGTGCTGCGCGGCGAGGACGGCGAGCACGCGGCCAGCACGGTGAACACCGCCGCGTCCGGCCGGCAGGGAGGACTGTTCTCCCGGTTGCGTTCCCGCGGCGGCCGGTGACCCCGCCCCAGTTCCTCGTCGACGCGCTGCCGATCGGCGACCGGCTGCTCCTGGACGGTCCGGAGGGCCGACACGCGGCGACCGTGCGCCGGTTGCGCCCCGGCGAGCTGCTGTTGGTCGGCGACGGCGCCGGCTCGGTCGCCGAGTGCCGAGTGGACGGTCGGGACCGCGACACGCTCGCTCTGGTCGTCGGTCGCAGATGGACGGTGCCGGCGCCGAGCCCGCGGGTGGTCGTGGCGCAGGCGCTGGTGAAGGGCGACCGCGGTGAGCTCGCGGTGGAGCTCGCCACCGAGGCCGGCGCGGACGCCGTGCTGCCCTGGCGCGCCGAGCGGTGCGTGGTGCGCTGGGACGACCCGTCCCGGACGGCGAAGTCGTTGGCCCGCTGGCGCAACACCGTCCGGGAGGCGGCCAAGCAGGCCCGCCGCGCCTGGGTGCCGACGGTCGGCGAACCGGTGGACACCGCGGCGCTGGCCACCGCGGTGCGCGCCGCCGGCGGAGCGCTCGTGCTCGACCCGGACGCGGACACCGCGCTCGCCGACGCGGTGCTGCCGCAGCGCGGCGACCTGATCCTGGTGGTCGGTCCGGAGGGCGGTGTCGCGCCCGGCGAGGTCGCCGAACTCACCGCCGCCGGGGCCGTCGCGGTCCGGCTCGGCGACAGCGTGCTGCGGGCCTCCACCGCCGCGACGGTCGCGCTCGGTGCCCTCGGCGTCCTCACCCAACGCTGGCGCTGAGCCCTGCAGGGGGATACCCTCTGTGGCACGGAATCGAACGATTTCGTGTGCAGTCTCCGCCGGGCACCTCCCCCCTCGGTCCGGCGGCGCCGCGCGGCGCGGTGAGGTAACCCCCAGGCTTCACCGCCCGCGCGGCATCCCCCGCGCCGGCTGCGGCTAATCTGCGTTGCCATGAGCGACTGCCTCTTCTGCCGGATCGTGGCCGGTGAGATTCCCGCGACCACGGTTCACGAGACGGACACGACGTTCGCGTTCCGTGACATCAACCCGCAGGCCGCGGTGCACGTGCTGGTGGTGCCCAAGATCCACCACGAGGACGCCGGTGCGCTCGCCGCCGCCGATCCCGCGCTGCTCGCCGCGCTGCTCGGCGCCGGGGTGGAGGTGGCCAGGCAGGAGGGGATCGAAGGATCCGGCTACCGGTTCGTGTTCAACACCGGCGACGACGCCGGCCGTACCGTCTTCCACGCGCATCTGCACGTGCTCGGCGGTGAACAGCTCGGTCTGTTCGGCCGGCCGTGACCACGCCGGCGCACCGGGCGGCATTCTCGGTGCGCACCGAGGTTCGGGACGACTACGATCGAGCCGTACCACCGTCAGAGGACCACGGGCGCCGAGGCGCAGAAGGCAGGGCCGACAGCACGTGACCGGCACCGCACCAGGGGACCAGCCAAGCACGCCAGTCGACTCGGCCGCCCAGTCACGATTCGACATTCCCGACGAGGTCGCCTTGGCGTTGCTCGGTTCCCGTGACGAGAACCTGCGCGCCGCCGAGGACCTGCTCGACGCGGACATCCACGTCCGCGGCAACGCGGTGACCCTCTCGGGCGCACCCAGCGACGTCGCGTTCGCCGAGCGGGTGTTCGCCGAACTGGTCACCCTCGCCGGGCGTGGCCAGCAGATCGGGCCGGACACCGTGCGCCGCACGGTCGGCATGCTGTCGGCCAACGCCGCCGAGTCGCCAGCCGACGTGCTGAGCCTCGACATCATCTCCCGGCGGGGTCGCACGATCCGGCCCAAGACGCTCAACCAGAAGCGCTACGTCGACGCGATCGACGCCAACACCATCGTGTTCGGCATCGGCCCGGCCGGCACCGGCAAGACCTACCTGGCGATGGCCAAGGCCGTCCAGGCGTTGCAGGCCAAGCAGGTCAACCGGATCATCCTCACCCGGCCGGCGGTCGAGGCGGGGGAGCGGCTCGGCTTCCTGCCCGGCACGCTGTTCGACAAGATCGACCCGTACCTGCGGCCGCTGTACGACGCGCTGCACGACATGGTCGACCCGGAGTCGATCCCGCGGCTGATCCAGGCGGGCACCATCGAGATCGCTCCGCTGGCGTACATGCGGGGCCGCGCGCAGCCGCTGCACACGCCGGTGCTCACCCCCGACGGGTTCCGTCCGATCGGTGAGCTCCAGGTCTGCGACCT
>Ga0307413_10000147_pt1 | contig 19006 bp, 17 predicted proteins | sample DK1Ometagenome_3_FD_203714 | JGI IMG/M metagenome (GOLD analysis project Ga0307413, IMG submission 203714) | Maize rhizosphere microbial communities from greenhouse at UC Davis, California, United States - DK15-O-2 | ecosystem: Host-associated > Plants > Roots > Rhizosphere > Soil | place: USA... | reverse complement strand
CCCGTCTATCGGGCCGGTGTAATGGAAGCCGAGTTCCTCGAAGAACGTGGACGGCACGAACATGCCCTTCCACTGTTCCTCCCAGCGCTTGACGAAGCGTGCCGGCGCGCCGTGCTTGTCGCCAAGCAGTTTCTTGCCGCCTTCGCGGATCGCGTTGAGCGTGCGGCTGCCCGAGAGCCGGCCGAGCATCCGGGTCACGCCACCGACGTTCTCGGAGATCGACATCTGGTTGTCGTTGAGGATCACCAGCAGGTTCGGTTCGACGCCGCCGGGTTCGTCGCCCATGCCGCCGCCGTGGGCGAGTGCCTCGAAGGCCATGCCGCCGGTGATCGCACCATCGCCGATCACCGCCACCACCTTGCGATCGTCACCCCCGCGCTGCAGCGCGATCGCCATGCCGAGCGCAGCCGAGATGCTGGTGGAGCTGTGGCCGACGCCGAAGGTGTCGTACTCGGATTCCTCGCGCTTGGGGAACGGCGCGACGCCGTCCTTCTGCTTGACCGTGTGGATCGCGTCGCGGCGACCGGTCAGGATCTTGTGCGGGTAGGTCTGGTGGCCGACATCCCAGACCAGGCGGTCGACCGGGGTTTCATACAGCCAGTGCAGTGCGACGGTCAGCTCGATCACGCCGAGCCCGGCAGCGAAATGGCCACCCGACTGCGCGACCTGCTCGATCAGGTATCCGCGCAGTTCGGCGGCGATCGCGGGCAGTTCCTCTTCCGGGAACGCGCGCAGGTCGGCGGGGACGGCAATGCGGGAGAGGCGCGGATAGCGTTGCAGGTCGATCATCAATACGGCGTCGGACGGCAGTCGCCCATTGTCCCGCCGGTGTCGGGGCGGGGCAAGGCATGCGGTACGCGGGGCTTCAGCGTCCGCGCAGGCGCCCGAACAGCCCGCCGGATTTCGGCGTCTCGGCTTCGGGTTCCGGCAGGTGCTCGATATCGGCGAATCCGGTTGCCAGGCTGGCATTGACGAAGTCGGTGACGTCGGCCTCGGGCACGCCGCTGGCCTCCGCGATTTCGCCGAGCGTGGCCGGGCCCTTCATCATCGCGGTGGCGATGCGGAAGTGCTTCGGGTACTCGCGCTCGGTCTGCGGCCACTTCAGCATCTGGTAGCGCGCCTGCGGATCGAAGCCGGGCATCAGCTTGCCCTGGCCCGCGAGCAGTCCTCCGAACCAGACCAGCCGCGAAAGCGGTTGTGGCGCACCGAGCGCCGCGACCTCGGCGCTCCAGTCCTTGACCGGAACGAAGTCGCCGGCTTCCAGCGGGCTGCCGACATGGCCTGCCAGCGGCTTGAGCGCGGCCGGACCGTGGTACTGGCGCTGCGCGGTATCGAGCAGCAGTGCAACGCCGTCGCGCTCGAGCTTCAGCTGGCCCTGAACCCGGCCGGATGCCAGCCATTCGGCCAGCGTGCGCGGTTCCGGGTCGGGGATGCTGGCCGGCGCGGCGGCCTGCGGCGGCGTATGAGGCTGCATGCTCGGTGCGGCCGGCACCACCTGGGCGACGGCGGCGCTCGCGGGCTCGCGCGGGCGGGTGGTTTCCTCGGTCGAGGCGGTTGCGGCGTCGGTGGTTGCGCCGGCCTCCCCGTCGAGCGGCTGCGGTTGTTCCTCCGGCAACTGGTCCTGCGGTTCCGGCGCCGGGGTGAGGCCGGCCGGAGCGGACTGCGGGGCGATTTCGTTGAGTACCTGCAGCAGCGAACTGGCGTCGAACGGTTGGGCCAGGCGGAAATCGGCCTGGGTGCGTGGCGCCGACGTCAGGCCGATCACGGTCTTGCCGGCGGCATGCAGGCGCAGCCAACTCATCGGCCCGTACATGCTGTCCATGTCGACCGCGATGTACTCGCCCTGGGTTTCCGGAAGCAGCTGCCAGGTGCCACCGAGCCGCCGGTTGGCCTCATCGAACGCCGTCTTCAGCGAGGTCTCCGTGGCCGGATCCATGCCTGTCAGGCCAAAAGTCAGTGACATCGTCGATTCCCCTGCTGCAGATTCCTGCCAGTTTCGGGGAGCCGACCACGGGCGTCAACGCGCGCACAGCGTCCAGACCCGGCGCGACACGGCATTCATTGACCCGGAATATGACGGTCGCGGTCAGTTCGGCGAGCGCGCGTGCTTCTTCGGCAACTGGTTTTTCAGGAACGCCATCTGGTCGGCCAGGATATTGCGGTTGGACAGGATCAGGTGTTCGACCCAGCTTGGCCGGTAGGGCACCGCCAGCAGCGGCATGCCGGCCTGCTGGGGGGTGCGGTTGCCCTTGCGCGAGTTGCACTGAAAGCACGCGGCGACGACGTTCTCCCAGACATCGCGGCCGCCCCTGGATACCGGCAGCACGTGGTCGCGGGTCAGTTGCGGGCGATGGCATTCGCGGCCGCAGTAAAGGCACAGGTGGGCGTCGCGGGCGAACAGCGCGGTGTTGGTCAGGGCCGGGGTCGGGTCCAGCGCATGGCCGCGGGCGTGCCCGCGGGCGGCGACGATGGGGTGCAGCTGCAGCAGGCTGTGCTCGCCACTGATCCGGTTGATGCCGCCGTGCACGGTCAGGCAGGGATCGCCGAGCGTCCACGCCACCGCGTCGCGGGCGTACAGGCAGGCGGCCTGTTGCCAGTTCATCCAGTCCAGCACGCGGCCGTGCGCGTCCAGCGACAGCAGGCGGACGGCGTTGAGGCGCTCGAGTCCGTGGCGCGGAGTGAAGGGGAGGCTCTCCGGACCGGGTCGGATCGAACCGACCGGGCTCCCGGAGTGGACCAAGCGCAATTTCGCTCTGGCGGTCTCCATTGGAAACCGAGCATATACCTCAATTGTTGCGATTTGGACCGTCTATTCGCCGAACTGTCCGGCATCCAGCGTCATCAGCGGCGCGGTCCCGCTTTCCATCGCGGCCGCGTGACCCAGCGTACGGGGCAGGATCCGGGCGAAATAGAACCGCGCGGTCTCGCGCTTGCCGGCCTTGAAACCCTCCGGCTGGCTCGAGGCCTCGCTGGCGGCCACGCTGCGCGCCCACCAGTAGGCGAGGGCGACGTAGCCCGAGTACATCAGGTAGTCGTAGGCGGCGGCGCCGACCTCGTCGGCATCGGCCACGGCGCGCTGGCCGACCTGCATGGTCAGGCGCTGCCACTCGCCGGCCTTGTCGCGCAACGGTGCGATGAATTCGGCGACCGCGGCGTTGCCGTCGTGCTCCTTGCAGAACGCCTCGACCATGCCGAGGAACACCTGCATGCCGGCGCCCTGCAACTGCATCACTTTGCGTCCGAGCAGGTCGAGCGCCTGGATGCCGGTGGTGCCTTCGTAAAGCGTGGTGATGCGCGCGTCGCGGGCGAGTTGCTCGATGCCGTGCTCGGCGATGTAGCCGTGGCCGCCGTAGCACTGCAGCGCGTGGTAGGTGCACTCCACGCCCCATTCGGTCAGGCAGGCCTTGACGATCGGGGTCATGAAGCCGAGCAGCGCGTCGGCCTGCTTGCGCTCGTCGGCATCGGGCGCGTTGTGGGCGATGTCGACCAGCAGTGCGGCGTGGTAGCCCATCAGCCGGCCGCCTTCGACCAGCGCCTTGCAGGTCAGCAGCATGCGGCGCACGTCGGGGTGGACGATGATCGGGTCGGCCGGTTTGTCGGGGAACTTCGCGCCCGACAGCGAGCGCATCTGCAGGCGCTCGCGCGAGTACGCCAGCGCGTTCTGCAGGGCGCGATCCGAGAGCCCGAGACCCTGCAGGCCGACCGCGAGGCGGGCGGTATTCATCATGGTGAACATCGCCATCAGGCCCTTGTTGGGCTGTCCGACGAGATAGCCTTGGGCGCCATCGAAGTTCAGCACGCAGGTGGCCGAGCCGTGGATGCCCATCTTGTGCTCGATGCTGCCGACGCGCACCGCATTGGCGTCGCCGACCGTTCCGTCGCGGGCGACCCGCATCTTGGGCACCACGAACAGCGAGATGCCCTTGCTGCCGGCCGGCGCATCCGGCAACCGCGCCAGCACCAGGTGGACGATGTTGTCGGTGAAGTCGTGGTCGCCGGCGGTGATGAAGATCTTGGTGCCGGTGATGTCATAGCTGCCGTCGTCGTTGGGGACGGCGCGGGTCTTCAGCAATCCGAGGTCGGTGCCGCAATGCGGTTCGGTCAGGCACATGGTGCCGGTCCAGCGGCCTTCGACCAGCGGCTTGAGGAACACCTCGCGCTGCCAGTCCTCGCCGTGGTGGATCAGCGCCTCGGTGGCGCCGTGCGACAGTAGCGGAAAGTTGCCCCAGGCCAGGTTGGCGGCGTCGATCATTTCCTTCAGCGGCACCCCGGCCGCGTGCGGCAAACCCTGGCCGCCGAACTCGGGCGCCGAGGTCAGGCCGGCCCAGCCACCGTCGACGTACTGCTCGTACGCCTGCTTGAAGCCGGGCGGGGTGGTGACCGCACCGGTGGCGGCGTCAAAGCTGCAGCCGATGCGGTCGCCGGTTTCGTTGAGCGGCGCCAGCACGGTTTCGGTGAAGCGCGCGCCTTCCTCCAGCACCGCGTCGAGTACGTCGCGTGTGGCATCGGTGAAGCCCATGCGCTGGAACCGAGCCTCGGCCCCGAGCACGTCGAACAGCACGAACCGCATGTCGCGCAACGGCGCCTTGTAACTGCTCATCGCATCACTCCAGGCAGGCCGGGGGCAGGGCTGAGCACGCTGTCGCGCTCCATCTCGAACTGGCGCTGGCGTTCCTCGTCGGGGGTCGCGGTGAGCGTGCCCTGCAATGAGTATTCGATGCTCTTTCCACCGGCAAGGGCCTGGGCGACGGCGAACTTCGCCGCGGCCGCTGGCGCCAGGGTCACCGTCACCACGTCAGCCGATTCCGGCCCGATCGTCAACGCCGGCGAGGCCAGCAACGCGCCCGCAGCGTGGTCCTCGACTTCGAGGTCGAGCCGCAATGAATCGAAGCGCATCGGGATGCTGCTGAAGTTCTCGATCCGCAGGTCGGCCGACCAGCTGCCATCGGCGCGGACGGTCAACTGCTGCAGGCGCGCGGAAGGTTCCGACACGCGACGCACCGGGCCGCTGGCACATGCCGCCAGCAACACGGCGCACGACGCCAGTCCCATCCAGATCTTCCAGTTAGCCCAGCGCCTGCGTTTCATTTCGGTTGCTCCCCGGTTCGTGGCTGCGTCAGCGAGGATACTACGGCGCATGGAGTGGCCTGTCGGGCTGGCGTCCATTGTTCGCCGTGCGGCCACGGGCCGTGTGCTAGAACCCAATGGGTCCCCGAACGGAGCGAACGGTCATGACGACGGAGCATCTCGCGGGCTGGTCCCGCCACTGGTCGTTGCGTGTACTCGGTGCGGTTGTCGCCGTGCTTGGACTGGTGCTGGCGGGAGGCGGTGGCTGGCTCATCGCACTCGGGGGATCGTGGTACTACCTGCCGGCCGGGCTCGGGTTGCTGGTCTCCGGTGTCCAGCTGATGCGCGGGCGGCGGAGCGGTGCGTGGTGGTTCGCGGCCGTGTTCGTCGGCACCGTGCTGTGGTCGGCGTGGGAGTCGGGGCTGGATTACTGGCGCTGGATTCCGCGGCTCGGGCTGATGGTCGTGCTCGCCTTCGTGCTGGCGCTGCTGCTGCCGCGGTTGCAGCCGGGTGCTTCGAAGAAGCTCGCCCGCTCGCTGGCAGTGGTGCTCGCGCTGGTCTTCGTCGGCGCGTTCGCACTGGCGTTCGTACCGCATGGCTGGTTCCGTGCGGATCAGCCCGTTCCCCAGGCCGAAGCGGCCACCTCGCCGCCGCCTGCAGCCGGTGGCGCGGGCCAGCCCAAGGACGCGCCGGCCGATGGCGACTGGGCCGCCTACGGCCGCAGCAATGCCGCGGGGCGTTATTCGCCACTCGCCCAGGTCACCCCGGACAACGTCACGCAGCTCGAACGCGCCTGGACCTATCGCACCGGCGACCTGCCGGACCACAACTGGGGCGCCGAGACCACGCCGCTGAAAGTCGGCGACACCTTGTACCTGTGCTCGGCGCGCAACATCCTGATCGCGCTCGACCCGGGCACCGGCGAGGAACGCTGGCGCTACGACCCGCGCGTCGCCGACGAGGCGATCCCGTACACCGCCGCCTGCCGTGGCGTCGCGTACTACGAAGTTCCTTCCACCACTGCCGCACCGCAAAGCTGCGCCACCCGGATCATCGAAGGCACGCTCGACGCGCGCCTGATCGCGGTCGATGCGCGCACCGGCCGGCCGTGCACCGGTTTCGGCGACAACGGCCAGGTCGACATCACCGTGGGCATGGGGCGCACGTATCCCGGGATGGTCTCGATGACCTCGGCGCCGACCATCGTGCGCGGCGTCATCGTCACCGGCCACCAGGTGCTGGACGGCCAGCACCTCGATGCGCCATCCGGCGTGATCCAGGGTTTCGACGCGATGACCGGCGAGCTGCGCTGGGCCTGGGACATGGCGCGCCCCGATATCAGCGCGCTGCCGCCGGAAGGCGAGAGCTACACCCGCGGCACGCCCAACATGTGGACGACCGCCTCGGGCGACGAGCAGCTCGGCCTGGTCTACCTGCCGATGGGCAACTCGGCCGTGGACTACCTCAGCGCCACGCGCACCGAGCGCGAGAACACCTATTCGACCTCGCTGGTTGCGCTGGACGTGGCCACCGGCAAGCCGGCGTGGCACTTCCAGACCGTGCACAAGGACGTATGGGATTACGACCTCGGCTCGCAGGCGACGCTGGTGGATTTCCCAACGCCCAACGGCGTGGTCCCGGCGCTGGTGCTGCCGAGCAAGCAGGGCGACATGTACGTACTCGATCGCCGCACCGGACAGCCACTGGTCGGCGTCGAGGAGCGGCCGGTGCCGCAGGGCGGGGTCGAGCCGGCGGAGCGTTCGCCGACCCAGCCGTTCTCGCTCTACCACACGCTGCAGAAGCCGGAACTCACCGAGCGCGACATGTGGGGGATCTCGCCGATCGACCAGCTGTCATGCCGCATCCAGTTCCACCTCGCCAGTTACGAGGGCATGTACACGCCACCGGTCGGCGACAGCCATTCGATCGAATATTCCGGCTACAACGGCGGCTCGGACTGGGGCGGCATCGCGATCGATCCGCGTCGCGGCGTGATCATCGCCAACTACAACGACATGCCCAACCACGTCGAACTGGTCTCGCGTGCGCGGGCCGACGAAATGGGCTGGGCGCCACGCAGCGAAGTCCGCGGCGACATGGGTGGCGCCGAAGGTGCCGGCGACCCGCAGGCCGGCGCGCCGTACGCGGTCGACGTCAACGCCGGCTGGCGCCAGCCCTTCACCGGGCTGCTGTGCAAGGAGCCACCCTACGGCGGCATCCGTGCGATCGACCTCGCGACCGGCAACACCCTGTGGGACCGCCCGTTCGGTACCGCCCGCGCCAACGGCCCGATGGGGATCCCGTCGCACCTGCCGATCCTGATCGGTACTCCGAACAATGGCGGCTCGGTAATCACCGCCGGCGGCCTGGTGTTCATCGCCGCGGCGACCGACAACCTGATCCGCGCGATCGACATCGAGACCGGCGAAACCGTCTGGCAGGACGTGTTGCCCGCTGGCGGGCAGGCCAGCCCGATGGTCTACGAGGCCGGCGGTCGCCAGTACCTGGTGATCATGGCCGGCGGCCACCACTTCATGGAGACCCCGATCGGCGATTACGTGATCGCCTATGCGCTGCCGGAATAGCGCGGCGCCACAAACGAAAAACCCCGCATCGGCTTGGACCGTTGCAGGGCTTGCGTTTACCGCGATCACGACGACTGCCACCAAATGGTGGCCGGGGAGGGAATCGAACCCCCGACACGGGGATTTTCAATCCCCTGCTCTACCAACTGAGCTACCCGGCCACGATCACGGCAGGCCGTGTGAGCAGCGGGATGATACGGGGGCGGAACGGGGCTGGCAAGCGAAGCCGACGCTGAATGACGTTCCGCATGCCGGCCCTCGCCGCAGCGCAGGGGTGCATGATGGGGAAGCCGCCTGACTCAACGGAGTTGAATCATGAAAAACATCCTCTTCGCAGTCGCCGCCGTGGTCGCACTGTCCGCATGCGCGACCGGTCCGACGCTGTCGGACCAGCAGCGCCTGGCGATCCACCAGGCCCATGCCGGTGCACCGGTCAACAGCTTCAGCCATTTCGGCAGCCTGCACAGCTGGGAACCGCTCGGCGATTCGGCGCTCACGGTGTGGGTGCGCCCCCAGACCGCCTACCTGCTCACGCTGACCAGCGATTGCCCGAACCTGGAGTACGGGCATGCGATCACTCTTGGCGACCAGACGGGCACCGTGTTCGCGGGCCTGGACAACGTGATCGTGAGCGGCCAGAGCACGCCGATCCCGTGCCGGATCGAGAAGATCCAGCCACTCGATGCAAAGGCGCTCAAGGGCGCCGAGCGCGAGGCACGCGACGCGCTTCAGGCGTCTTCTGGCGGGACGTAACCGGCCGGCTTTTCGGCATCGCCGCCGAACAGGAACTTCAGCATCTCGGCTTCGAGGAAGGCGCGGTGCTGCGGGTTCATCGGTGACAGCCGGTTCTCGTTGATCAGCATGGTCTGGTGTGCCAGCCACGCGGCCCAGGCGGGCTTGCCGATGTGCGCGTACACGCGCTTGCCGGCGTCGCCGGGCCAGGGCACGAAATCGAGTCCTTCGGCTTCGCGCTTCTCGTATTCGCAATGGACGGAACGGGGCATCGGCGGGTCTCTGGGAAATCAGCTGCGGGTTTCGAGCAGGCGACGGATCGGGGCGGGAATGCCCAGTGTCGCCAGATCGGCGAACTCGACCCATCGGAGGTCGTCATTGTCGCCCACTGCATCGCTCGGGGCGACGCCGCGCCAGCGCCGCGGCGACAACTGCAGCTTGTAGTGACTGAACGCGTGGGCGATCGGCGGCAGGCCCTCGCCGTCCGCGCGGTCGCCGCGCAGGTGGCGTTCGAGCCAGTCATTGGCGGCGGCCTCGTCATCGGCCTGCGGCAGCGTCCACAGCGAGGCCCAGATGCCGACCGGCGGACGCCGTTGGAGCAGCACGCGGCCATTGTCGTCCTCCAGCCAGAGCACCTGTGCGTGGCGCTGCGGGATGGCCTTGCCGGGGCGGGGCGTCGGCAGTTCGGCGCAGCGACCCTGGTGATAGGCGACGCAATCGGCCTGCAGCGGGCACGACGTGCAGGCGGGGTCGGAGCGGGTGCAAAGGGTGGCGCCGAGGTCCATCTGGGCCTGGGTGTAGTCGGCCATGCGGGCGTCGGGCAGGTGGCTTTCGGCGAGCGCCCAGAGTTGCTTCTCGACCGGCGCCGCGCCGGGCCAGCCATCGACGCCGTGGTAACGCGCGAGCACGCGCTTGACGTTGCCGTCGAGGATCGCGTGGCGGTCGCCCCACGATTGCGAGGCGATCGCCGCGGCGGTGCTGCGGCCGATGCCGGGCAGGGCGACCAGCGCATCGATGTCGCGCGGCAGTTCGCCGCCGTGCAGCTCCACGCAGGTCCGGGCGGCGGCGTGCAGGTTGCGCGCGCGGGCGTAGTAGCCGAGCCCCGACCACAGCGCCAGCACGTCGTCGAGTGGCGCGGCGGCGAGCGCGGGCAGGTCGGGAAGCGCGCGGACGAAGCGTTCGAAATACGGCGCCGCGGTCCTGACCTGGGTCTGTTGCAGCATGATTTCCGACAGCCAGACGCGGTATGGCGTGCGCGGATGCTGCCAAGGCAGGTCGTGGCGGCCGTGGTGGTCGAACCAGGCGAGCAGGCGGGCGGCGAAAGTGTCGCCGCCGGTCGGTTCCGGGTGCGGAGCGGGGCGTGCGTTCATGGCGCATCCACGCCATCGTCGAACTCGATCTCGACGCCTTCCAGGGTCGCGCCGGAAATCTCCAGTCGCGGCGTCACGAGGCTGCCGTCCAGCGGTGGCAGCGGCGTGCCCGTGGCGAGCTGGTCGAGCCAGTCCAGGATCCGTGGTAGGTGGAACCGTGCGTCGAACCGGGTCGCGTCGCGCCGGAGCCGCAGCGCGGTGGCGCCGGAAAGGTTCGCCGCGCCGCGGTAGTCGAGGACGAACGGCAGCGGTGAATCCGACTGGCCGACCGGTGGCGGCAGCGTCGGCCACGCCGATGGCCACTGCTGGATGACGCCGTCGAGTCGCAGGGCGAGCAGGTGCTGCCAGGACAGCCGGCCGTGCGCATTGAAATCCGGGATCAGGCCATCGCCGCGCAGTACCGCGCCCAATGGCGCGATCGCGAACCGGCCGTCGTGGTATCGCAACGGGCCGGCAAGCCCGTACACGAACGGCAACTCCTGCCCGTCGCCGAGATGGCGTGCTTCGGCGCCCAGCCTGAAGTCGTCGAGGCCGAAACCGTCGTCGCCATCGTGCAACCGCCCGGACAGCCGCAGCCGCATCGGCATGCGCCACTCCGGCGTGACCACCGTGGCAATGCCCGCCGCGCCCAATCCCGCATCCAGCGACGGACGGGTCAGGGCGACCTGCAGGTCGAGTGGCACCGTCGTCTCGCCGTTGACGAAGCGTCCGCCGACGCGCGCGGCCAGCTTTGCGTCGGGAGCCAGCGAGGGCAGTTCGACGCCGAGCCGGTCGATCGACCAGCCTTCACCGACCACCTCGCCGCGCGCGATCCGCAAGCCATCGGTCAGCGTCGGGATGCGGATCTCGCCGCCCGGCGGCCGGGCGTCCTGCCAGCGCTGCAGCGCGGCGAGGTCCAGTCGAGGCGCGTCAAGCTCCACCCGGCGCACGGTCAGGTCGGCAGCACCGCCGCCGGAACCCACCGCGCGCAGCGTCGTCCACGGCACCGACAGGTAGACACGGCCGGCGGTGAGCAGTGGAGTGCCAGCGCCGGGTTGGCGCACCACCAGCCCGCGCACCACCAGCCCCGGCGTGCCGCGCAGGTTGTACTCGCTGGCGCCGCTGCTGGTTATTTCCAGGCCAAGCGCGGCGCCGACGCGATCGAGAATGAGGCCCGCGACCTGGCTTGGCCGGGTCATCCAGTGCAGGCTCAGCGCGAACATCAACAGCAAAGCGGCGCCGGCGCCCTTGGCGATGGTCCGGCGCCAGCGGCGACGCTCCTGCCGCGGTGATTCGGTCGGTTCGGGCGTGGCGGCCACGCGTGCCGGCTCCGGGCGCTACGCGCCGAGCGACGGCGGCAGCAGCGCGTCGACGAACGCCCCGGCATCGAACACGCGCAGGTCCTCGGGCCGCTCGCCGATGCCGGCGAAGCGGATCGGGATGCCGAACTCGCGGGCCAGCGCGAACACCACGCCGCCCTTGGCGGTACCGTCGAGCTTGGTCACCACCAGGCCGGTCACGCCGACCGCGGCATGGAACTGGCGCAGCTGCGACAGCGCGTTCTGGCCGGTGGTGCCATCGATCACCATCAACACTTCGTGCGGTGCCGCCGGGTCGAGTTTCTGGATGACCCGCTTGATCTTGCCCAGCTCCGCCATCAGGCCCTGCTGGGTGTGCAGGCGGCCGGCGGTGTCGGCGATCAGCACCTCGATACCGCGCGCCTTGGCGGCCTGCAGCGCGTCGAACGCGACCGAGGCCGCGTCCGCGTTCTGTCCCTGCGCCACCACGGGCACGCCGTTGCGCTCGCCCCAGGCCTGCAGCTGCGCGACCGCGGCGGCGCGGAAGGTGTCGCCGGCGGCCAGCATCAACGACCGGTTCTCGTCCTTGAAGCGCTTGGCCAGCTTGCCGATGGTGGTGGTCTTGCCGACGCCGTTGACGCCGACGGTCAGCAGCACGAATGGTTTGGCGGCGGGGTCGATCACCAGCGGCACCGCGACCGGTTCGAGCAATGCCAGCAGGTCGTGGCGCAGTGCGTCGAGCAGCGCGCGGGCATCGGCGAACTCGCGCGCCTTCATGCGCCTGCGCAGCACTTCGACCAGGTCGGTGGTCGCGGCGACGCCGACATCGGCGGTGATCAGGGCGGTCTCGATCTCGTCCAGCAGGTCGTCGTCGAGTTTCGGGTTGCGCGAGAACACGCCGCCGAAGTTGCGTGCGAACAGGCTGCCAGCGAGTCGCTCGCGCCAACCGGTCTTGTTGGCGGGCGCGGACGCTGGTGGGGGCGGCTTGTCGACGGAGGCGGGTGAGGCCGGGGCAGGGGAGGCCAGGGGCTCGACCGGGATCGGGTCGAACTCGACCGGTTCCGGAGCCGACATTTTGCTTTGAACCGGCTCTACCGTCGCTGGCGCTGACGCCGACGGCGCGACGATGTCGGCCGTGTCGGCCTCGGCTTCAAGCGCCGCAGCCACGATTTCGACCGGGATCGGCTCTTCGACGATGGCCGGCGGATTGCCTTCGGTCTCGATGGCCGCGGCCGTCTTGCCGTCCGCCGCCCGGTCCGGCGCATCGGATTCGTCGGCCTGCGGAAACGCGGCCGCCAGTTCCTCGGTGCTGTAGCGCCGCTCGGAAGGGCTCGAGTCGGGCTTTTCAGGCTTCTTGCGGCGGAAAAAACTGACCATCGAGTGAGGCGCTCGGAAACATGTTGGACAATGCGCGCATGCTAGCACTGGCCCCGGAGCCGACCCGATGAGCAAACCCGCGCCAGGCGCGTCGCTGAAAGGCCGTGGCGGCAGCGCCGGAGCGTCCGGCCAGGTACGCCTGATCGGCGGACGCTGGCGCGGCAGCAAGCTGCCGGTGGCCGACTTGCCCGGCCTGCGGCCGACCTCCGACCGCGTCCGCGAAACCCTGTTCAACTGGCTCTCGCCGGCGTTGCCGGGCGCGCGCGTACTCGACCTGTTCGCGGGCAGCGGGGCGCTGGGGCTTGAGGCGCTGTCCCGCGGCGCGGCAGCGGCGGTGCTGGTCGAGCGCGAATCCGTACTGGCGGCACGATTGCAGGAAACCACCCGTCGCCTGCCCGGCGGCGAGGCCGCCAGCGTGGTCCAGGCCGACGCGCTCGCGTGGCTTCCGGCGCAGCCGCGGTCGACCTTCGACATCGCCTTCGTCGACCCGCCATTCGCGGCCGGCCTGTGGGACAAGGTGCTGCCGGCGCTGGAGCCGCTGCTCGCCGACGACGCCTGGCTCTACATCGAGGCGCCCCTGACCGAACCTGTTGCCGTCCCGGCGGGCTGGACCGTGCATCGCGAAGGCCGTACCCGCGAAGTCCGCTACGCCCTGCATCGGCGTGTACGGCAGCCGCCGGAACCCGCCGCTGATACACTCGGCGGCGACCCGGCAGGCCTGGATGCCCGCCCCAACGAGCCCTTGACCGAATGACCCCGGCCCGCACCCGCATTGCTGTCTATCCCGGCACGTTCGACCCGATCACCAACGGTCATGTCGACCTGGTGGATCGTGCGGCCCGGCTGTTCGACCGACTCATCCTGGGTGTCGCCGAAAGCCCCGCCAAGCGCCCGGCGCTGCCGCTGGACCTGCGGGTGAGGCTTGCGCGCGATGCGGTCGCCCACCACCCGCATGTCGAGGTGATCGGCTTCGATTCGCTGCTTGCCCATTTCGTGGCCGAAGTCGGCGCCGGGGTGCTGCTGCGCGGCCTGCGCGCGGTGTCGGACTTCGAATACGAGTTCCAGCTGGCGAGCATGAATCGCCACCTCATCCCCGAGGTCGAGACGCTGTTCCTGACCCCGGCCGAGCAATACGGCTTCATTTCCTCATCGCTGGTACGCGAGATATCCCGCCTTGGCGGCGATGTCTCGGGCTTCGTGCCTCCGGCGGTGGCCGACGCGCTGCAGGCACAATGGCAGCGCACCCTTGCATGACCTTCCAGACAACACGGGGAAATTTATGAACACCACCACGCGCCTGCTGATGATCGCCCTGCTTTCGATGCCGCTGCTCGCGGCCTGCCAGAAGGAAGAGGCGCCTGCCGAAGACGCCACCGCAGTGGCCGCGCCGCTGACCCGTCCGGCCACCAACGACGATGGCGAGTGGGGCGCGTACCTGTCCGACGTGGTCACCCGCAACATGGGCGACATCACCCGCAGCCCGTACCTGTACTACCTGCCCGGTTCCGACAGCGCCGGCTTCGAAGGTGCCCGCGCGCGCCTGCAGGAAGAGGTCGAGATCGCCATGCAGCGCGGCATCGTCGAGGGCAACCTGATCGCATTCGGCTCGCCCGAGTCGGCGATGATGGCCGACATCATCGTGGGCGCCTTCGCCAAGGTCGATCCGGGTTCGATGGACGGCGTGCGCCTGCTGTTCATCGGCGATGCGGCCGACAACGAGCGGGTCGAGGCGGCGGTCGCACCGGCCGGCGTCGTGTACCAGTTCATCGAAGCCAAGTGACGAACCGGGCCGCGTCCCTTCCGCGGGCGCGGCCTTGCCGGCTCATCCCCGCCCCACGGGCGGGGACTGTGTAAATCCATGTCCCTCAAGATCAACGAGCTTTGCGTCAACTGCGATGTCTGCGAGCCGGCTTGCCCGAACCAGGCGATTACGCAGGGCGAAACCATCTACGTGATCGACCCGGCGCGCTGCACCGAATGCGTCGGCCATTTCGATGAACCGCAATGTGTGGTGGTCTGTCCGGTCGAATGCATCGACCCGGATCCCGACCTCCCCGAATCCCACGACCAGCTGCTGGCGAAGTTGATGCGGCTGCAACAAGGTTGACTGCAACCATAGGAGCATCCGATGCGCATTGAGCTGCGAACGATCCTGCTGGGCGGCCTGCTGGCTTCCACCGTGCTTCCGGGCTGCGCGACATCGTCGCCCGCGCCCGATGCCGCACCGGCCGCTGCGAGTCCGTCGGACAACGCGACCCCGCCGGGCACCGCGATCGCCAGCGCGCACGGGCTTGCAACGGAAGCCGGGCTGGAGACGATCCGTGCCGGCGGCAATGCATTCGACGCGGCGATCGCGGTGTCGTCGACGTTGTCGGTGGTCGAGCCGATCGGCTCCGGACTGGGCGGCGGCGGGTTCTTCCTGCTGCACGAGGCCGGCAGCGGCGACGAGGTGTTCCTCGACGCGCGCGAAATCGCCCCGGCTGCGGCGACGCCGGAGGCCTATCTCGACGAAAACGGTGACCTGGATCGCGACCGCGCGACCAACGGCCCGTGGTCGGCGGGCATCCCCGGGTTGCCCGCGGCGCTGGTCATGCTGGCACGCGACTACGGCAAGCTGCCGCTGTCGACCTCGCTGGCGCCGGCGATCCGGATCGCCCGTGACGGGTTCCCGGTCTACGGGCGGCTGGAGCGGGGCTACGCGCGCCGCGCCGAGGTGATGGAGCGTTACCGCGGCACCCGCGAGGTGTTCCTGGCCGACGGCGACCCGCCGCAGGTCGGTGAAGTGCTGAAGCAGCCCGACCTCGCCCGCACCCTCGGGTTGCTGGCCGAGAAGGGCTTCGACGGTTTCTACAAGGGCGACGTCGCCGACAAGCTGCTGGCGTCGGTCGAAGAGGAGGGCGGCCACTGGACCGCCGCCGAGCTGGCCGGTTACGAAGTCCGCAAGCGCGAGCCGATCGAGTTCGACTACGGCGACTGGCACATCGTCACCGCGCCGCCGCCGTCATCGGGCGGCGTGGCGCTGGCGGAAATGCTGCAGATCCTGGAGCCCTGGGACCTGGCCGCGCTGGACGACGCCAAGCGCACGCACCTGATCGTCGAGGCCATGCGCCGCGCCTACCGCGACCGCACGATTTACCTCGGCGATCCGGACTTCGTCGAGATGCCGCTGCAGATGCTGACCGCTCCGGCGTATGCCGCCGGCCTGCGCGCGACCATCCACCCGGACAAGGCGACCCCGAGCGATCTGCTGTCAGGGCAGCCGGTGCCGCTGGAAGACGACGAGACCACCCACTTTTCAATCATCGACGGCGACGGCAACCGCGTCTCCGCGACCCAGACCGTCAACCTGACTTACGGCTCGGGCCTGATCGCGCCCGGCACCGGGGTGATCCTCAACAACGAAATGGACGACTTCGCGCTCAAGCCGGGTACGCCGAACGCGTTCGGCGTGATGGGCTTCGATGCCAACGCGGTCGAGGCGGGCAAGCGCATGCTGAGCTCGATGACGCCGACGATCATCGAGTCCGACGATGCCGTCGCGATCCTCGGCGCCCCGGGTGGCAGCCGGATCATCACCGAAGTGCTGCTCGGCATCCTCGGTTACGACGCCGGCCTCGATGCACAGCAGGTCGCCGCGTTGCCGCGCATCCACCACCAGTGGATGCCCGACGCCATCGCGGCCGAACCGGACGCGCTCGACGCCGGCACCATCAAGGCGCTAGAGGCCATGGGCCACACCGTCAACGCCGGCGAGGGCACCTGGGGCAACCTGCAGACGGTGGAGTGGGACAAGCGCACCGGCGAACTGTCCGGCGGCACCGACCCGCGCAACCCGGTAGGGACGACCGATGTGTTGCTGGAAGCGGATACGAACCCCTGACGAGATGCCCCGACGCCCCTGAAGCGGGCGTCGGTGGCGGTTCCCATGCACGTCCGGATCGCCGATCATGAACCTGACGCGGACGCAGCCGCGAACGGTTTGGAGCAGACGATGAAACTCTGGTCGCTGATCGGAAACAGCCAGAAACTCGACGGCGGCGCGATGTATGGCAACGCGCCGCGGGCGATGTGGGCCAAGTGGTCGCCGCCGGACGAGCACAACCGCATCGAGCTGGCTTGTCGCGCGCTGCTGGCCAGCCCGCTGGCTGGCAGGACGGTGCTGTTCGAGGCCGGCATCGGTGCGTTCTTCGAGCCGAAACTGCGCGAGCGCTACGGTGTGGTCGAGGACCGCCACGTGCTGCTGGAGTCGCTGGCCGCCGCCGGCTTCAAGCCGGAGGACATCGACGTGGTGGTGTTGTCGCACCTGCACTTCGACCATGCGGGCGGGTTGCTCACGCCGTATGTCGAGGGCGAGGCGCCGCGGCTGGTATTCCCCAATGCGAGTTATGTCATCGGCCGCGAACACTGGCAGCGCGCCGCCGCGCCGCACCCGCGCGATCGCGCCAGTTTCATTCCCGAACTGCCGGGGCTGATCGAGGCGACCGGCCGGCTGGAACTGGTTGATGGCGAATACTCGCAGACACTCGGCGATGCGGTGCGGTTCCATTACAGCGACGGCCACACGCCGGGCCTGATGCTGTCGGAAATCGTCGGGCCGGAACGGATCGATGGCCAACCGCATGGCGGCGTGGTGTTCTGCGCCGACCTGATCCCCGGCCGCCCCTGGGTGCACGTGCCGATCACGATGGGTTACGACCGCAATGCCGAGTTGCTGATCGACGAGAAGAAGGCGTTCCTGGCCGACAAGCTGGCGCGCAACGTCCATCTGTTTTTCACCCACGATCCCGGATGCGCGCTGGCCGGCGTGAAGCAGGACGAACGCGGTCGCTACGGCACCGAGCACGAGGTCGCCGAACTGCAGGCGAGGACGCTGGCGGCATGACCTGGCGGACCGGTCTCGCGGCGCTGCTGCTGATCGGCCTCGTCGCGCCTTTGCGCGCCCAGTCTCCAACGGTTGTACCCGAGGACACGCCGCAGGCCGGAGGCGAGTTGCGCGACGCGGACTTCGGCGTCGGTACCGACCAGTTCGGGCTCGATCGCCAGGTCGAGATGTACCAGTGGCGGCGGGTCGGCGAGGACCGCTACGACCGGGTTTGGAAGGCCGCGTGGATCGATTCGTCGCAGTTCTCCGCAGGCCACGAAAACCCGCCGGAACTGCCGCTGGCCAGTCGCCACTGGTGGGCGCCGCAGCCGACCCTCGACGGCAAGCCGCTGGACCTGGCGGTGCTCAAGGCGCTGGGGCAATGGCAGGAATTCCGTCCCGGCTTCTCGCGGCTGCCGGCCAACCTTGCCGCGACGTTCCAGCCCGAAGGCGATGGCCTGACCAGTTCGGAGAATCCGCTGGATCCGCAGGTCGGCGACCTGCGGGTGAGTTGGCGTGAACTGGTCCTGCCGCCGCTGGAGGGCAGGGTGGTGCTGGTCGATGGCGTGTGGGAACTCGCGCAACCGGCCACGCCGCGCCCATCCGAGGCACGGCCGCCGGTCCAGGCATCGGCCCTGGATGGTGCGGTGGAAAGGGACGGCCGGTATTGGCCGTGGATCGCAGGTGGCCTGCTTGGCCTTGGCCTGCTGGTGTTTGCCGGGCGGGCCGCGCTGTCGCGTCGGCAACCACGCCGGAGCCGCTGAGGCGTCCAACCGCCCCGGCGGCCCCGACCGGCTTCCTCAGCCTTCGCCCATGCCCTCGGCCGGCTCCGGCGCGCTGCCTTCGCGAACCTTGCGTTCGATCCGCTGGCCGACATCGGGGTCGATGTTCTTCCAGTACTCGAACGCACGCTCCAGCACCGGGCTGCGTACCCCGCCGAGCAGGCTGCCGGCGACCTGGTCGACCAGCGCGTCGCGCTCGGCGTCGCCCAGTACCTCGCGCACCAGCGTGCCCGGCTGGCCGAAGTCGTCGTCCTCGGCATGCAGGGTGTAGGCGCTGCGGACCATCTCGCCATCCGCCTCCCAGCCGTCATCGACCGCACCGGTCTGGTCCGCCCACGGCCGCCCGCCGCTGTTGGTTGCGTGCACCGGCGCGTTGCCGCTGTGGTGGTAGGCCATCTGGCCGTCGAACATGTAGGTGTTGACCGGGCACTTGGGCTGGTTGACCGGCAGCTGGTGGAAGTTGGTGCCGATCCGGTTGCGCTGCGCGTCGGCGTAGGCGAACGCGCGGCCGAGCAGCATCTTGTCTGGCGAAAGACCAATACCCGGCACCGTGTTGCCCGGCGAGAACGCCGCCTGTTCGATCTGGGCGAAGAAGTTCTCCGGGTTGCGGTTGAGCGTCATGGTGCCGACCGGGATCAGCGGGTAGTCCTTGTGCGGCCAGACCTTGGTCAGGTCGAACGGGTTGAAGCGGTAGTTGGCGGCATCGGCGTAGGGCATCACCTGTACCGAGAGCTTCCACTTCGGATGCTCGCCGCGGGCGATCGCGTTGAACAGGTCGCCGCGGTGGAAGTCGGCGTCGTGGCCGGCCATCTCGGCGGCCTCGGCGTTGCTGAAGTACTGCATGCCCTGTTCGGTGTGGAAGTGGTACTTGACCCAGAACTTCTCGCCGGCGGCATTCACCCACATGTAGGTGTGCGAGCCGTAGCCGTTCATGTGGCGCCAGGTGCGCGGCAGG
>Ga0307413_10000146_pt1 | contig 19012 bp, 17 predicted proteins | sample DK1Ometagenome_3_FD_203714 | JGI IMG/M metagenome (GOLD analysis project Ga0307413, IMG submission 203714) | Maize rhizosphere microbial communities from greenhouse at UC Davis, California, United States - DK15-O-2 | ecosystem: Host-associated > Plants > Roots > Rhizosphere > Soil | place: USA... | reverse complement strand
AGGTCAGTTCGGTGTCAAAGCGGAATGAACCGCTGAGCGCCGCGCCGGCGGCCCTCTACGTCATCGATCACGACCAGATCGTCCGTTCGGGCGCGGTGACGATTCCCGAGATCCTGCGGCTAGCTCCAAACTTGCAGGTCTATCAAACGAGTCCTTCGAACTGGGTCGCAACGGCTCGGGGTCTCAATGGCTTCCGGGAAGCGCAAAGCTTTTCGAACAAGTTGCTGGTGTTGATCGACGGGCGCACAGTCTACACCCCGCTCTTCTCGGGCGTTTACTGGGACCTTCCCGACCTGATTCCGGATGACATCGAGCGCATCGAGGTGATCAGCGGGCCGGGTGCGACCTTGTGGGGCGCAAATGCGGTCAATGGCGTCATCAACATAATCACTCGGAATGCCGGATCGACGGCCGGTGCCTATGCGGATGTCAGGGTCGGGACGGTGCAGCAGGTCGCCGGCTTGCGCTTCGCCGGCAAGGCGACGCCCGACCTCGACTACAAGGTCTATGCGCGTTGGCTCCGGCAGGACGCTGCGCATTCGGCAGGGGGCGGGTCCAGAGAGGACGACTGGCATCGGCTAGGCGGCGGGTTCCGTCTAGACTGGACGCCCGACGCTCGCGACAGCGTGACCTTCCAGGGCGATATCTTTCGCGGGCGCGCGGACCAACCGGCCGCGGCTCATGAGGATATTTCCGGGCATAATCTGGTCCTCCGCTGGCACCGCGACGTGTCGCCGACGGAGCAGATTCAGGTCCAGGCTTTTTACGACGGTTTCCGCCGCGCTTCACACCCGAACAATGGGTCATTCTACGCCGCCACCTACGACATCGACGTGCAGCACAGCCTTGCGCTTGGAGATCGGCACCAAGTCGTCTGGGGCGGCGGCGGACGCATCGTCCATTACGATATCAACGGTACGGCCAGCCTCTTCTTCGAGCCCCCGAGCCGCAACCTGTTCCTTGGCAACATCTTCGTTCAGGACACGTTCGCGCTCACCGATACCCTGAGCCTGATCGCCGGTTTGAAGGCCGAACGCGATCCGTACGTCGGCTTCAGCCTGCTTCCTAATATCAGGATTGCGTTCAAGCCGTCGGATTCGACCCTGCTGTGGGCTGCGGCCTCGCACGCCGTGCGCTCGCCGACGCCGTTCGACGAAGATGTACAGGAGCGCGTCGGAACGATCGTGGCACTAAGCGGCAACCGCGACTTCCGGACGGAGAAGCTCACCGCATATGAGCTTGGTCTCCGGGCACAGCCGATGTCCGGTCTCTCCTTCTCTGCGACAGGCTTCTATCATCATTACGACGACCTGCGGACGGTCGAAATTGGGACCGGCCCCGCCACCGTCCTTAACCTGTTCTGGGGCAATGGGCTCAAGGGCAACAGTTACGGTGTGGAAGCTTGGGCGAGCTTCAGCCCATTGTCCTGGTGGACGCTATCCGCCGGCGCGATGCTGCTCCACGAGGATTTCGACTTCAAGGAAGGCGCGTCGGGAATCGTCGGCACTTGGCAGAACGGCGTCGATCCAGGCCATCGCTTCACCTTGCGGTCGAGCATGGACCTCAGTGACTCGATCACGATCGACCTCGACCTGCGCAACATCGGTCGCCTCCAACACACCGACGTGGATGGGTTCACCGAGCTGGGCGGAAGGCTGGCCTGGAATGCATCTGAGCACCTCACCCTGAGCCTGTCTGGATCCAATCTTCTTCACGACCGGCACGTTGAATATCCCGGTGGTGCCGATCTTTCGCGGAAGGTTCTCTTGGGCGTGGAGTTGCGTCCCTGATCATGAGCTCCCTTCGCGTGATCGTCCTGGCTGTGATTGGGTCGATGTCCCTCTTCCTCGGGGCCTCCGCGGACGCGGCCGGGCAGCCGACCGACACGGACGTCAAGGCGGCCTTCCTGCCGCGTTTTGCACGTTACGTTACGTGGCCCCCCGCGGCGTCGCCGAAAGCCGGCGAGCCGTTCGTCCTCTGCATGATCGGCAATCAGCCGTTCGGGACCGCGGTTGAAGCGGCGGCCCGGTCTCAATCCGTGGATGGCCGGCGGATCATCGTTCGCAAGCTGCCGTCCGGTAGCGTTGCAAGTGGGTGCCAAATCGCCTTCGTGTCGGGAACCGCTCTGCAACCGACGCAACAGGTACTTGCGGCGATCGGCAGAAAACCTGTCCTGACGGTTACCGATGATGGCGGACCTCGAGGAATCATTCATTTCACCGTCGTCGGAGGGCGTGTCCGCTTCTTCATCGATCAAGCAACAGCACGGCAAAACGGCCTGCAGATCAGCTCGCGCCTGCTGGCGCTGGCTGTAGGAGTCCGGCAATGACGGCATTTCCCAAGAGGATCGGCAGCTGGCGTTCGGCTCCCGTGGCTATCTTCGCCTCGGCAATCATCATGGTCCTCGTCGGCCTTGGAGTGATCATCCAGACCGACAATGCCTACAAGGACGCGCGCCGGGAATTTGTCGTATCGCAGGCGCGGATTCTGGCCGCGACGACGGCTGCGGCCGTTGACTTCAACGATCCGATCGCCGCCCAGGAAGCGGTCAACCCATTGAAGTCGATCGTGTCGCTTCGGTCGGCGGCGGTATATGGCCGGGACGGTCAGCTGATCGCCGGGTACGACCGCACCGGAGAAGCCGTTCCGGCGGTCGAAAACGGTATTCAACCGGTCGGCTCCCAGCTTGTAAGAGCCTCCGCGCCGATTGAGTCCGCGGGGCAGCGGATTGGCACTGTCTATATCCAGGTTGATCGGCTGCCGGTGTGGAGGCGTGTCACCCGGTACGGCATGCTTGGCGTGCTGTTCGCCACGGCCGCGCTGATTGTGCTCGGACTCGGCTTTGCCCAGAGAGCGCTTCGCAAAGCCAATCGCGAGCTAGCCAATCGGGCTGAAGCCCTGGCCCAGGCCAACGAAATGCTCGGTGAGCAGATGGAGGAGCGGGCCAAGGCCGAAGACCAGCTTCGCCAGAGTCAGAAGATGCAGGCGCTCGGACAGCTCACCGGCGGGATCGCACACGACTTCAACAATTTGCTGACGGTGATCCAGGGATCCGCAGACATGCTCTGCAAGAAGGAACTGCCAGAGCCGAAAAGGGTGCGGTTCGCGAAGGCGATCGTCCAGGCCTCCGAGAACGCCGCTGCCCTGACCTCGCAACTGCTCGCCTTCGCTCGACGTCAACCGCTCAAGCCGGAGCAGCTCGACCTCGACCAGGTGCTTGCGGGGATGCGCGACCTAATCGATCGTACGATGGGCGAGCGCATTCAGATCTCCATGCATCTCGAAGGGCCCGCCTGCAGCGTCCAGGTGGACAAGGCACAATTGCAGTCCGCGATCCTCAACATCGCATCCAATGCGCGAGACGCGATTGAAGAGGACGGCGAGCTTAGGATCAGCACCCGTGAGGTGAATGAAGAGGCCGGGCGAATGATCGCCATCGACGTGAGCGATAGCGGTCACGGCATGGATGCAGAGACGCTCGACAGGGTTTTTGAGCCCTTCTTCACGACCAAGGGAGCGGGCAAGGGAACCGGACTTGGACTTAGCCAGGTCTACGGTTTCGCTTCACAGTCGGGCGGCGAAGTCCGCGCTGAAAGCGTGGTCGGACAGGGAACGACCGTCTCGCTGCTCCTGCCGTGCCACGCCGGGTCCGACGTCGTGACCAATCCTGTCGAGCGCGCTTCCGCTGCCCCGCAACGCGGCGCGACGATCCTGGTCGTCGAAGACAATGAGGAGGTCGGAGTCTTCGCCGAAAGCCTCCTTTCGGAACTGGGTCACAAGGTGACTCGCGCCGCCTCCGGAGAGGAGGCGCTTCGGCTCAGCCGCTCGAACGAGTTCGACCTCGTGTTCAGCGATGTCGTCATGCCCGGAATGGGAGGACTGAAGCTCGCCGAGGCGCTTGCCGAGGAGAAGCCCGCTCTGCCGGTCGTGCTCGCAACGGGCTACAGCCAGGAAATCGCCGAGACCGGCAGTGTCGGTCGCCCTCTGATCCTGAAGCCTTACCGGCTGTCGACTCTGTCGGAGGCAATCGCCGATGCGCTCAACGGGTCACGGCCGGCAGCAGGCTGAACCAAATTCTGCTATGAAACCCCGGCGGGACTCGAAGGAAGCAGAGATGGACGATACCGCTACCATCGAATTCGATCTGACCCCTCCGACCGGCGACCAGTTGCGTGAGCTCTCGGCGAACCTGACCGAAGAGGAGCGGCATGTGCTTCTCGAACATGGCACCGAGGCACCGTTCTGCGGTGTGTTCCTCGACGAGAAGAGGCCTGGCGTCTTTACCTGCAGGCTTTGCGGCCTGCCCTTGTTTAACGGTGGTGAAAAGTTCGAGAGCGGCACCGGCTGGCCCAGCTTCACGTCGCCATTCGCAGAGGGCCACCTCGAATACATCCGCGACACGAGTTACGGCATGGTTCGGACGGAGATCGTCTGCGCTCGCTGCGGGTCGCACCAGGGTCACGTATTTCCCGATGGCCCACCGCCGACCGGCCAGCGCTACTGCATCAACTCGGTCAGCCTCGATTTCACGCCCGCGGGCGAAGCTCTCCCGGACAAGCTGGGCAGGGGGACGCCGGAAGGGGAAGTTGTGGATAAGTAGATCGAGCGTCGCCGGTACGGACGAATTACAATCAGTTGTTAACCTGTACTAATCACACCTCTGACTGGAGGTGTTGATGAGTATTTCTGCCCGACTGCAGATTACTCCGGCGACGGATCGACGGGGATGGACAAGGCGGAGACTAAGTCTCGTTTCAAGCCTTCAGGCGACCGAGGGCGGTGTCACCATCCATGACGTTTCGACCACCGGCCTCCTCATCGAAACCTCAACAGATCTGTCGATCCTCGACGACCTTGAGATCGACCTTCCGGAGGTCGGCTTCACTCCGGCCCTGGTCATGTGGAGCAGCGGGAATTTTTACGGTTGCCAGTTCAAGGACCAAATTTCCCAGGCGGCGATCAGCGCCGCTTTGTTGAAAAGCCCGGCGGCGGGGCTCGATCAGCCCAAGCCAACAAAACCTGCTTCTATCGAGGATTTCGAGCCTGAGAGTGTCGCCGAAGACAGCAAGCCATCATTCACCTTCCAGCTGCGCGTGATCCTCGGAAGTGCGATCATCCTTTGGGCTCTGATCGCCTGGGCCGCCTGGTCGATCTATCGGCTCACCTAAACGGCCAGCTTTGAGGATCTAGCACATGATCGCGTCGCATCTGCGACTGCTTCATTTGAAGGCAAAGGCGGTCAGGGGTGCGTGTCGATCTGGAGATCGTCGGCCGCCGAGAAATAGCGGTCGAGCAGTTCGCGACCCTTGTCCGTAAGCATTGCGAGCAGTTCATTGGTGGACGGATGTCGTACTCCGGTAATGAGGTTGCGGGCCTGAAGCGCGCCCAGCCAGCGGTCTATCACCGCGTCCGGGACGCTCACGATCGAGGCAAGTTTCAAAAGGTTCACCCGACTATGACTATCGGAGTGAAGTGCCAGCAAAATGTCCCAGCCGGTCTCTTCGACGGTGGCTGGGGGCACGATTCTTGCTGCGAAGTAGTCGCTTGCCCGAAGACTCGTTTGCCAATCGTAGATCATCGCAGAACTCCTTTCGATTCGGCGGTCTGAAATTGGATGAAGCGGTTTGACGACAGCGCAGTGGGGGCCGCGTTGGTCGGCCCGCTTGAGAAACTTCGATTGAATTCGAAACTCTGCCCGCGCCTGAAGAGGCGGGGGCAAGCCTGGCGCGGGCAGAGCGGGAGTGGGGCTGCAAGGCTTTGGGGAGGGCAATGCCTCGCAGCCCCGAACTGAAGACATTGAGGCGATGTTTGGTCGAGATTGGCTGAAACGGAGCCTGCGTCCTCTCTATCCGTCGAGTCCTGAGGCAGGTTTCGGCCGGTCGGACGTGCGTAACCTTGGATCTGCAGCTCGAACCGACTGACGGCGCTACTGTCGACGATCTCGGTGCTCGTAGCAGTTGCCTGGTCCATACTCATCACTCGACTGGCCGCGAGTGGCGGTTACATTGCTCGTGACTTCCTGGGATGCTGCGCGGATCACGATGACTTGCGTAGCTTCAGCGGATCTTCTTCTCGGATGGCAGACAAGATCGCCCTTTCCTCGCGGTCCAGCCGAGCGGCCGATTCGAGGATTTCGTCGAGATCGCCCGACGGCATGACCACGACTCCCGACGAATCAGCGTAGACATAGTCGCCGGGGAGCACCGTCGTACCATAAAGGCTGACCGGGACGTTTGCCGCGATGGGCATGAGGTCGCCTCCACCCGCCCGCAGGGCTTCTCCACGGCAATAGAAAACCGGATCAAGTCTCGCGATCTCCTCGAAATCCCGAATTCGCGCGTCGGTGATCAGCCCAGCGAGCCGGTGGTTGTGCAGTCTTGAGAATTTGACGCCGCCGCCGATCGAGACCTCATGTTGGCCCGAGCTGTCGAGCACGAGCACCGCGCCTTCGGCCTCCTCGCCAATCGCAGTGTAGAAAAAACGGGCGAAGCTGAGCTCGTCGTCCACGGCCATGTCCGAGCGGTGAGGGATATAGCGGATGGTGACCGCGCGGCCGAAGATCTTCCGTCCGGGCGTCGGGGAAACGAGATCGAGGATGTGCGCTCGATGCCGGCGAACCTCTCCGATGGCATCGATCAGCGTCGCCGCGGAGAATGCTTCCCTTTGGAAGGGAAAGACGTCCGTCATCCCTTGGCTGACATCAGATCACCGCCTCGATCTTGATGTCACGGCCTTTGAACCTGGCTGTCTCGCCCGCTCGCTTCCCCTCGACGGCCGCATACAGCGGCGCCGCGGTGGAAATACCCATCAGCTCGTTTCCGTCGCAGGTGAAGCGGTCGGTGGCGACGGCCACGACGAACTGGCGTCCGGCAACCTTGATGATCGCTCCTTCCTCGACCACCGACTTGGGACCGAAGTCGATCCGGCGAAGCCGCTCGATCTTTTCCTCATGCGCATGCACGGGTTCATCAAAGGCCTCGGAAAGGTCGCGCGCGAAAGCGCCCTGGGCGAGCTCGTCGTTCTCAATCGGCTCCGATCGATCAAGCCGCGCGGAACTGACGTACTGGAGATAGGTGTCCTCGGATGCCTCGAACTGGTGCTGCTCAAGCTCGAGCATCGTCTGCTTCACGCGTTCCTTATCCATTTTGACCTCTCAACCATGGGTGACCGTCCATTGTGCCTGTTCGCCCGCCCCCTCAAGGCGCACTGCGATCCTCGGTCGCATCGGCGAGAGCCAGCAGGAAATCGGCCGATGGGTCGGACCACAGCCGGATTGGTGTCCAGCCGGCGGTCTGGAGCAGCAGCCGCACCTCGTCGGGCGTATATTTATGGCTGTTCTCGGTATGGATCGTTTCCCCCTGCCGCATTGCGAATGAGCGCCCCGATACAGTGAAGTCGATGTCCTCGAGCGCTTCGAGGTGCATTTCGATGCGCCGCCAATCCGCGTTCCAGCGAGCGGCGTGGCGAAAACGCCCCACCGGAATGTCACCGTCAAGCTCGCGGTTGATGCGATGGAGGAGATTGACATTGAAGGCTGCGGTCACGCCCCTTGCGTCGTCATAAGCCGAAATGAGGCGGCTCTCGTCCTTAAGGCAGTCGAAGCCGATCAGAAGGCGCGATCCCTCGCCGAGTGTTTGACGCATCGATCGCAGCAAGTCGACGGCGCTGCGAGGGACGAGGTTGCCGATCGTCGAACCCGGGAAAAAGCCCAGGAAAGAAAGATTCCTGACGGACGCGGGTAATTGGACCGAGCCGAGAAAATCCGCCTCCACGGGGATGATCGGAAGTTCGGGAAAGAGCCGAGCAAGCGATCGCGTCGACTGGCGGAGGAACTCGCCCGAGATGTCGATCGGAACATAGGCGGCCGCGTCGACCTCGCGCAGGAGCAGCGGCGTCTTGATCGAGCTTCCTGATCCGAATTCCACGACCGCGAGGTCCTTCCGATTCAGCCGGGCGATTTCCGCGCCATTGTCCTCGAGAAGCCGGGTCTCGGTCCGCGTCGGATAATATTCGGGCTGCTTCGTGATGTCTTCGAAAAGCTTGGAGCCAACAAGATCGTAGAGCCAACGTGCCGGAACGGCCTTCTGGCGCTCGCCAAAACCGCGCAGCACAGCCGCGCGGAAGGCAGGATCGATGCCGTCCCCATCATGTTCAACGATTCTGAGATCGGCGTGCACCGCCATGTTCCAAAATTCCTTCATCAGCGAACGACCGGGGGCTTCTTTCCGAGGCACGCAGCACCGCCCGGCGCACGTCCCAGTCACTGACCATTGCTCGGGCTATCGCGGGGTCCGGTTACACGCGAGAAGGGGGCAAATTATGCTACGTCCACGCCTCTCCAGAACGCCACGTAATCGCGTAGCTGTTCGGCTTCCGGCTTCGGATCCTTATAAGTCCAGGCGGCGTTCGGGTTGAGCGCACCGTTGACTGCAACAGTGAAATAATTCGCGCTCCCCTTCCAGGGACAGATAGTCGTCTCGGTCGTCGCTTCAAGAAGATTCCAGGCGACCGAAAGCGGCGGGAAATAGTGATTGCCTTCGATCACGATCGTCTCGTCGCTATCGGCGATTGTTACGCCATTCCACCGCGCCTGAACCATGTAACCATCCTTTCTTCGTAACCGGAGCATTCCCCGACAATGCATGGCGCCCGGCCCGCCGGCGCTCGACTGCAACTCGTCCGCATAAGTGCGCCCGTTACAGGAATCCCGTGAACGCGACCGCGGCCGCGGCGACCCGAGGGACCGGGCGCCCGGCATCACCTGCGTAACCAAGTCGCCTCGAGTGGCGAGCAGGATACGAAATCCGAGGCCGAAGAATGCGGCTCCACCCCGCGGAGCATCGACGGCGGAAGAGCCGCTCACTCCTAGCAAAGGGACACCATGGACGAGCAACGCTTGCGGCCGATGGTCGATGCACTGAAATGGAACCGGAAAGGGTTGAAATCCGCTTCCGGCGCGGCGCTCGTGGTCCTGCTGGCGGCATGCAGCAATGCCCCTCCACCAACTCCGCCGGCCCCGCTTGTCTCGGCTGGCTACCCGCTCGAGCGCAACGTCGTCGACTGGGATGACTATGTAGGCAGGTTCGAGGCAATCCAGGACGTGGAGGTTCGCCCGCGGGTCTCGGGGCAGGTCGTCCGCATCGCGTTCCGCGACGGCCTCAGGGTCCGCAAGGGCCAATTCCTGTTCGAAATCGATCCCCGGCCTTATGCGGCCGCCCTTGCCCATGCACGCGCTGACGCGGCCCGAGCCGCCGCGACCTTGGCGAATGCCCGCGCTGAGTTTGCAAGGGCGGCGGCGCTTGTGCGTTCCGGGTTTGTCAGCCGCGAGCAATATGACCAGAAGAAGGCCGCCGAAGGGGCCGCGCTTGCCGAGCTCGATGCCGCCCGCGCGGCAGTGCGCCAGCGGTCACTCGACCTCGAGTTCACGGTCGTGCGCTCGCCGATCGCGGGACAGGTCTCCGACAAGCGCGTTTCGCTCGGCGACAATGTCATGGCAGGCCAGACGCTCCTGACCCGCGTCGTCATGACCGACCCGATCTGGTTCAGCTTCGACGGCGCCGAGAGCTTCTATCTCAAGTACAGCCGGCTCGCGGAATCCGGCCAACGGCGATCCTCGCGCTATGCGCCCAACCCGGTCCAGATCCAGCTGGCCGACGAGCCGGACTACCGCTGGCGCGGTCGAATGGTGTTCGTCGACAATGCGATCGATTCCGGGTCGGGGACCATCCGCGCGCACGCCATTGTGGCGAATCCGAATGGCTTCCTGGTGCCGGGCCTGTTCGGGCGCGCGCGCCTGTTGGGCTCGGGCGCCTATCACGCACTCCTGATTCCGGACGAGGCGATCGTAACCGACCAGACCCGCCGCCTGGTCTACGTCACCGGCAGGGACGGCAAGGTCGCCACGCGCAACGTAGAGACCGGACCGCTTGTCGAAGGGCTCCGCGTCGTGAAGTCCGGGCTGCAACCGCGCGATCGGGTCGTACTGGACGGGCTCGCTCGCCTGCAGCCGGGTACGAAGGTCCGCGTGAAGCTGGTCCAGGTACGGCCGCGAGCGAGGGATGACGCCCCGGATTCCTTGCAGATCCAAGCCCCGCAAGCCGCTGCCGCCATGGAACAATAGGCATGCGCTTCCCGCACTTCTTCATAGAGCGGCCGATCTTCGCCGTCGTGCTCTCCGTCCTGATCCTGATTGCGGGTGCGATCGCCTATCCGACCTTGCCGGTGGCGCAATATCCCGAGATCGCCCCGCCGACTGTCGTGGTGACCGCTTCCTACCCGGGCGCGTCGGCCGAGACGCTCGCCGAGACCGTCGCCGCGCCGCTCGAGGAATCGATCAATGGCGTGGAGCACATGATCTACATGTCCTCGTCATCGACCGGCGATGGCAAAGTGTCGATAACCGTGACCTTCGCGCAGGGCACAGACGTCAACCAGGCTCAGGTGCTGGTCCAAAACCGCGTCGCTACGGCGGAGCCGCGCCTTCCCGAACAGGTGCGATTGATCGGAGTCACGGTCCGCAAGAACTCGCCCGACCTGCTCATGGCGGTCACGCTGGTCTCGCCGGATCGCTCCCTGGATGAGAAGTACCTCTCGAATTACGCCACGCTGCAGATCATCGATCGTCTCAATCGCGTTCCCGGTGTGGGGGGCGTGAGATTGTTCGGCGGCCGCGACTATTCGATGCGTATCTGGATCGATCCGGACCGCGCCGCGACGCTCAACCTCACAGTCGATCAAATCATCGCAGCGGTGCGTGCACAGAATGAGCAGGTTGCCGGGGGCAGTGTTGGGCAACCGCCTTTCAATCGCGGCGGTACTGCGTTCGAGCTGAGCGTTCAGGCCCGGGGGCGCCTGGCGACTCCACAAGAGTTCGGTGACATTATCGTTGCTCGACCATCGCCCGGGCGGGTCGTCCATCTGAGCGACGTCGCGCGCATCGAGCTCGGCGCTCAGGACTACAGCGTCAACGCTTTTCGATCGGGCCAATCGACGGTCGCACTGCAGATCACGCAGCTGCCGGGTTCCAACGCCGTCGGAACGGCGCGAGCGGTCCAGCACGAACTGGATACCGCGGCGAAAAGCTTTCCGCCCGGGATGGCCTATCAGATCCCCTACAACCCGACGGAATATATTTCCGCCTCGATCTCCGCCGTGGAACACACCCTTCTGGAAGCGGTGGTCCTGGTCGCGCTGGTCGTCCTCCTGTTCCTGCAAAGCTGGCGGGCGGCGCTCATTCCGATCATTGCTATCCCGGTCTCGCTGGGCGGCTCATTCGCGGTGCTCGCGGCGTTCGGCTATTCGCTCAACAACCTGTCCCTGTTCGGTATGGTGCTCGCCATCGGAATCGTCGTCGACGACGCGATTGTCGTGGTCGAGAATATCGAGCGCTTAATGGAGCGGGAGGGGCTCAGCCCGCGTGAAGCCGCTCACAAGACTATGGACGAGGTGTCGGGTGCGCTGATCGCGATCGCCCTGGTACTGATGGGCGTTTTCCTGCCCACCAGCTTCATCCCGGGAATCTCCGGCGAGTTCTACAAACAATTTGCCTTGACCATCATGAGCGCGACTGCCTTCTCGGCCTTCGTTTCGCTGACGCTTTCTCCGGCTCTTGCAGCAATCGTTCTGAAGGCGAAGGTCGAACGCGACCTGAAGGCGGGCTGGGCCGGCCTGCCGCAACGATTCGCGCGGGGGTTCAATCATCGTTTCGACCAGCTCTCGCGACGCTACGGGGCCTATACCGCGCGGGCGGTGCGTTCGCTGGTGATTGTCGGCATTGCCTATGGCTGCCTCATCGGACTCGCCGGATGGCGTTTCTTCGAGACGCCGACGGGCTTCATCCCGGCGCAGGATCAGGGTTACCTCATCGGCGTGATCCAGACGCCGCCGGGGGCCTCGCTCCAACGGACGACCGAGGTGATGAAGGAAGCACAGAGCATCGCGTTAGAGACGCCGGGCGTCAGAGGTACGCTCGCCTTCGCGGGCCTGAACGGGGCAAGCTTCACCAACGCTCCCAACGCCGGCACGATGTTCATGGACCTCATCCCGAAGGGCGAGCGCGAATCCGTCGACCAGCTGATCAAGCGTCTCTCGGGCCGGCTTGCGCAGATCACGGCCGGCAACGTTTTCGTTATCGCTCCGCCACCGGTGCGAGGCATCGGCACGAGCGGCGGCTACAAGATGATCATCGAGGATCGCTCCGCCGCGGGGTACAAGGCGCTCGAGACGGTCACATCCCGCATGGCGGCCCAGGCGAACCAGACACCCGGGCTGAGCCGCGCGTTCACCACCTTCAACACGAAGACCCCACGGCTCTACGCCGATATCGACCGTGAACGTGCCGAAAGGCTCGGAGTCCCAGTCGAAAATGTGTTCGCGACGCTCGGAACCTATCTCGGGTCGACCTACATCAACGATTTCAATTTCCTCGGCCGCACCTATCGCGTCACCGCGCAGGCCGATCTGCCGTATCGCGACAATATCTCCGACGTGGAGCGTCTTCGTACGCGCTCGGACTCTGGAGCGATGGTGCCGCTCGCTTCGGTCATGAATCTCAGGAACGACAGCGGACCCTACCGAGTCTTGCGGTATAACCTCTATCCGGCGGCGGAACTGCAGGGCGATACGGCCAAGGGCTATTCAAGCGGGCAGTCACTGGAAGCGATGGAACGCCTTGCGGCCCAGGTCTTGCCGCGCGGCTTTTCTTACGACTGGACCGAACTCGCCTTTCAGCAGCAGCAGGCGGGCAATACCGGTGCCATTGCGTTCGCCCTGGCCGTGGTGTTCGTCTTCCTCCTGCTTGCGGCCCAATATGAAAGCCTGGTGCTGCCACTCGCCGTTATCCTGATCGTGCCGATGTGCCTCCTCGCCGCGATCCTCGGGGTCAACGTGATGCGGCTCGACAACAACATCCTCACGCAGATCGGACTCGTCGTCCTGATCGGCCTGGCCGCCAAGAACGCGATCCTGATCGTCGAGTTCGCCAAGCAGAACGAGGAGTCCGGCCAGGGGCGACGCGAAGCGGCCGAGCGCGCTGCCGTAACCCGCATGCGTCCGATTCTGATGACATCGATCGCCTTCATCATCGGCACCCTGCCGCTGGTGATCGGTAATGCGCCGGGCTCCGAGATGCGTCAGGCCCTGGGCGTCGCGGTGTTCTTCGGAATGATCGGCGTGACCCTGTTCGGGCTGCTGTTCACACCGGCGTTCTATGTCATCACACGTTATCTCGGGGATCGGATTTCCATGAGAGTTCGGGGTGGCCGCACCCCGCCGCAGGTTGCGAAGCCGGCATGAGTCACACCTTCTCGCCCCGGCGGAAGGTGGACGGATCCGTGCCGTAATGTTCGCGGAAGAGATGGCTGAAATGGCTCCGGCTGCTGAAGCCTACCGCCGCGGCGATCCCTTCCACACCCAGGGCAGTCGTCTCTAGCAAACGGTGTGCAAGGTCCAAACGGACCCGAGCGACAAACTCCATCGGCGTGTGATCCAGGGTAGCCCTGAATTCATGCGCAAAGGCGGAGCGGCTCATGCCCGCCTCCTTTGCGAGGCTGGTAAGAGAATGCGCGGCAGCGGGGAAATTCAATATTGCGCTGATCGCCCGAGTAAGACGCGTGTCCTGAAACACTGCTGGCGCAGTGCCGGCGGTGCGGCTCGCCTCGAGATGTCGTCGCAAAAGCACAACCAGGCAGCCCTTCATGAGCGCGCTCATCAGGGCTCTTGATCCTTCCTTGGGCGCTTTGATCTCCTCGAGCAGGGTGGCGAAAGACATCGAGACGACCGGGTAGTCGGAGAGATCTTCGATGACGGGTCGTGCCAGGGTCTTCAGGGGTCCGAATGAACCAAGTGGATTCGGCAGCACCGCGCCACATGCGATCCGCAGTGTCGGTTCTGCCTTGCCGTCGGTCGCGTCGATCACGAGAATGCCCTCGCGAACGGGCGTGCACACCTCGAATGCCCCTTTGTTCATGAGTGCATCGGTCGATGTCGCCAGCTGCTGCGGCTGCTCCGGCGGCACAATCAGCATCGAGCCGGGTCCCGCCTCGACGGTTTGATCGTCGCCGATCGTCACATGAAGAGTCCCCTCCAGAACGTAATGGACAACGATCATTTCGATAGGAGGGACGATGAGCCTGACGCCCTCGCCGATCTGGCAGATCGCGAAGGCTTCGATCTCTACCGAAACTGCTGCAAGCAGCGCGTCGACCGCTGATCCCATGACTCGCGTCCCATACGCCAGTCAGAGCGTATCGCCCACGACAAAAGCCCAAGCCATTGTCGGCGTCGGAACACGCCGCCAGCCGATCAGGCCCGCCCGGCTGTAACGCTCAACCGGCCTGCGCCGTGCTTCCTCGATGTGAGGGGACATCAATCTTGGGTCGGCGGCCGTCGCCGGCGCGGATGTGACTGCTCAACGAACGATACCATTAGCATGAACGAGGAACCTACGGATGTCCCAGGAATCATATGACGTCGTCATCGTTGGCGCCGGTGCCGCGGGCTGCGTCGTCGCGAGCTATCTTGCCGAGAACAGCGAGGCATCGATTGCTCTGATCGAAGCGGGCGAGGTGGATCGCGATCCGTTCATCCACATCCCGGCCGGGTTCGCGAAGATCCTCGCAAGCAAGCGCCATATCTGGGACTATGAGACCGTTCCCCAGCATGGCACGAAGCGCATCTATCCTTCTGCAAAGGTGCTCGGCGGCGGCTCATCGATCAACGCGCTCTGCTACGTGCGGGGCCAAAGGCGCGACTACGCTGCCTGGCAGGACGCGGTCGGGGATACCGGCAATTGGTCATATGAAGATCTCCTGCCTGTTTTCATCGCGCAGGAAAGCAACGACACCTTTCACGACGATTTCCACGGAATCGATGGTGGCCTGGCGGTTGAGCAACCCAAGGGTATCAACGCGCTGAACCAGTACTGCCTGAAGGCATTCCAGGAATACGGACTTCCCTACAATCCCGACTATAACGGCAAGAGCCAGATTGGCGTTTCGCCGGTACAGTCAAACGTAGGACACCAGCGCCGGTGCAGCGCCGTAGACGCCTATCTGCGCCCGCACCTCGCTTCGGGCCGGGTGACCCTCCTCGTCGATCGGACCGTCATCCGCGTTCTGCTCGAGAACGGTCGGGCTGTCGGCGTCGAGCTCAGCGACGGCCAGCGGATTTCGGCCGGAGAGATCGTGTTGTCCGCCGGCTCCCTCCATAGTCCGAAGATCCTGATGCACTCCGGGATTGGGCCGGCCGAGCAGCTTCGCCAGCATGGCATAGGCGTACTCGTCGATTCTCCGGAAGTCGGCGGAAACCTGCAAGATCACGGAATTGTACCAGTGCGCGCCTATGTTAAGGGTCATCTCGGCTATCAGGCCGCGGCCCAGGGCCTCGGAACCGTGAAAGCGGGCCTGCGCTATTTCGTGACCAAGGACGGGCCGGCTTCGGGCAATGGCATCGAGACGGTCTCCCATTGGAATCCGTCCGACTTCACCGCCGAGCCGACGCTCCAATGCTATCATGTACCGATCATCGCCGTGGACGGGATCAGCCCCTCGGGCGACCGACCGGGAGTCACCTTCGAGGTCGTCGTGATTCAGCCCAAGAGCCGCGGTTGGGTGCGGTTGGCCGACGGCGACCCGACGTCGATGCCGCTAATCAACCCGAATTTCGTTGGCGACGAGAGAGACCTGAAGGCCGCCGTGGAATCGGTGCGCGCGATCCGAAAGGTCATGGCTCAACCATCGCTGGCCCGGGTTATCGAGCAAGAGATCGATCCTGGCCCGCACCTGCAGTCGGACACCGAGATCGGCGATTGGGTGAAGAGCGCGGTCACGACCATGTTTCACCCGGTCGGCACCTGCCGCATGGGCAAGGATGACCGCGCGGTGGTCGATGCAAGGCTCAGGGTCAATGGGGTCCATGGCCTTCGGGTCATCGACGCTTCGATCATGCCGAATATTACGAGTGGCAATACGAACGGCCCGACCCAAGCGCTCGCGCGCCACGCCTCGGCGATGCTGGTGGAGGATTTGAAGCGCGACCCGAGGTCTGAGCAGCTCGCCGCTTAACGGCCCCAAGGCTTCCGAAGCGCGCGCCCGCCGTCATCAACTCGGAGAAATCGAATGTCGCTACGAATGGATTATAATGCTGCGTCACCCGACGGGATGAGAGCGCTGGGCAGCGTCCATCGATACGTCGTGCAGAGCGGCCTTTCTAAGGGGCTGCTCGATCTTGTCTTCCTCCGGGTCTCTCAGATCAACGGCTGCGCCTATTGCATCGGCATGCATTCCGCCGATCTTTTGAAGGGCGGCATGGCAGTCGAAAAGCTCGTGCTGGTGGCGAACTGGCGTGACGCCGGCGGCCTGTTCGAGGAGTCCGAGCGCGCGGCGCTCGCCTGGGCCGAGTCCGTGACGAACGTCGCGCACACGAACGTGCCCGACGCCGATTATGAAGCTGCGGCGTCTGTATTCGACCAGAAGCAACTCGCCGACCTGACCCTCGCGATCGGCATGATGAACGCATACAATCGGATGGCGATCAGCTTCCGGGTTCCGCCAAGGGCGGCCAAGCAATGACTACCTGAATCGGAGAAGTCATCATGCACAAAGCGATCCGAATATTTTCGATGGTCTTTCTCGTCGCGGTGACCGCATGCGCGGGCACGTCCGCGCACTCAAGAGTTGCGACCCAGGTTGGTCCCGAGGCCTTGTCGACCGCGACGCCGATTTTCGCGCGCGAACTTCCCAACGTAGCCGGAAAGTCGCTGTTGGCTGTCGAGGTCGTATATCCGCCGGGAGGTGGATCGCCGTCGCACAGACACCCGCCTTCCGCGTTCATCTACGCATACGTGGTTTCGGGTGAGATCGTCAGCGCCGTCGACGACGAAAAACCTCGGGTGTATCGGGCGGGCGAGAGCTTTTATGAGGCTCCGGGCGCCCACCACCGCGTCTCACGCAACGCCAGTAGGACGAAGTCGGCGAAGTTGCTGGCCGTTTTCGTCAAGAACACGGGCAAGGACGAGCTGGTGTTGCCGGACCCGAAATGAGCGCATCGTACCGCAGTGCACTGATGAGGCTGTTCGAGCGTCGCCCGTGTAACCGAACCGGCCAACAATCCGGTTAGCTGAGAAAGCGCATCGCACTTGGCGAACGATGACTGGCCTCACGATGGGCCAGCGTACTGAGCGCCAAGAACAAGGAGGCAACAATGAAGGCAATCGTGGTGACGGACCAGGCTTCGGGAGCGGCCGGAATGAAGCTGGTCGAGCGGCCCGAGCCGATGGCGGCGATCAACGATGTCGTCGTTGAGGTCCGCGCATCAGGATTCGTCGGTACCGAACTGACGTGGCCTTCCACCTGGACCGATCGCCTCAACGGCGACCGAAGGCCAGTGACACCCGGGCATGAACTTGCCGGCGTGGTCACTGCCATCGGCTATGGCACGACCGGGCTGACGCTTGGACAACGCGTGTTCGGGCTCTCTGACTGGTATCGAAACGGATCGCTGGCGGAATATGTGGCGATCGAAGCGCGCAATCTCGCGCCGTTGCCGGGCGATGTCGATTTCACGGTGGGCGCCAGCCTGCCCATTTCGGGCCTGGCCGCGTGGCAGGGGCTGTTCGTGCACGGCCGGCTTCGGGCAGGGCAAAGGGTGATTGCGCACGGTGCGGCTGGAGCCGTCGGGTCGATGGTCACTCAACTCGCGCGTGAGTGTGGTGCCTACGTCATCGGCACCGGGCGGGCCGCCGACCGCAAGGTTGCGCTCGACTTCGGCGCGAACGAGTTCGTGGATCTTGACGCCGAAGCGCTCGAAGACATCGGTGAAGTCGATCTCGTCTTTGACGTTATCGGCGGCGACATCCAGAAACGATCCGCGCAGCTAGTTCGATCCGGCGGAACGCTGGTGACGATCGTCGGCCCGCCCGAGGCGTGGCCGGCGGACGGCTTGGCGGTAGATTTCGTGGTCGAGGCAGACCGTGGCCAGCTGGTTGAGATCGTCCAGAGGGTGCGCGACGGAAGGTTGCGAACGAACATTGGCAAGATCTCGACCCTCGACGACGCGATCGCCACCTTCAATTCGACCGAGCGGCGCGCTGGGAAGACGATTATCACCATGGGTGGTTAATGCTCGGGACTGACGCTCGACCGATCCTTGAATTTGAGAGATCAGCCTTGGACCCAGTGGGCAAGGGCTTCCGAAACGTGGCCGGGCTGTTCGATGGGTGAGAGGTGACCGCTGTCAGGCACGACATTCAGCTTCGCTCCGCGGACCGCCGATGCGATCTCTTGCGAATGATCGAGCGGAGTCAGTGGGTCGCAATCGCCGACCAATACCAGTGTCGGAACTTCGATCGCGCCGAGAAACGGCCGCGAGTCCGGTCGCGACATCGCGATCCTCGTCTGACGCTCATATCCTTCGAGACCAACCGAACGAGCCATGCGCAGGTTGATGTTGAGGATGTCCAAGTCTGCGCGGCGGCTCGGGTGCAACAGGCCTGTAAGTGTGAGCAGCGCGACGGCCATGAAACCGGTTTTCGCTCGCGCTAGCGCCTGTAGCCGCGCTCTCGTCTGTTCGACGGTGTCCGGACGTGCCGAAGTATCGATGAGAGCGAGCTTCAAAACGCGCGAAGGCGCTTGCCGCATGATCTCCAGCGAGAGGTAACCGCCCATCGAGATCCCGGCGAGGGCGAAGCGGGGAGGGGCGTCTCGCAGAATCGATGCGGCGGCGTTTTCAATTGTCTCACCCTCGAGCGTCGATGCGACCGTCACCGGACCCAAAGACCACAAGGCCGGAATCTGGGCGGCGAAGATTTCGCTCGAGCAGAGCAAACCTGGCACGAGAACGACAGGATTCACGACGGTTCACACCATTGCGGCTGCGAGAAGCTTGAACCCGTCCGTCCAGATCTTGTCCGCGTTGCGCTCGTGGGCCGGCGTCTCACGGGGCTGGGCGCCGGTCGGGGCGGCATTGCCGGGCGCAGCCATCCGAGCTTTCGGAAGCGCCAGTAAAGAAGCCCGCA
>Ga0307413_10000145_pt1 | contig 19039 bp, 13 predicted proteins | sample DK1Ometagenome_3_FD_203714 | JGI IMG/M metagenome (GOLD analysis project Ga0307413, IMG submission 203714) | Maize rhizosphere microbial communities from greenhouse at UC Davis, California, United States - DK15-O-2 | ecosystem: Host-associated > Plants > Roots > Rhizosphere > Soil | place: USA... | reverse complement strand
TCATGATCATGCTGGCGATCCAACCGATGATGCCGCCTACGATCAACCAAATGATGATACCCATCATGTTCGTACTCCTTGGTCCATTCAGAGGGTGGAAAACGCACCCCTGCGTGGGGGCGATTTGCAGTCTGTATAGGCCCGTGTGATGGGGGTGTCAGCAGCCCGTGTGTATTCTCCGGCCCCTTAAAGTCCGGACGCGGGCATGATGGCGGAATCAGCCGTCGAGCAGCGCGAGTACCGCGTGGCGTGGCAGTTTGCCGGTTTCGTTGCGGGGCAGCCGGTCGACGCAGCGCAGGCGCCGCGGCAGGAATACCGGGTCGACCTGTTTGCGCAGCGCAGCAAGGATCGTCTCCGCATCGAGTCCCGGGGCGACCGCGACCGCGGCGATCCGGCGCACGCCGGGACCGTCGCAGGCGTCCAGTTGCAGGACCACGCCATCGTCCACGCCAGGCACCGCCAGCAGCTTGCGGGTCAGGTCACCGAGCGAGGCGCGCTTGCCGGCGATCTCCAGCAGGTCGGCATTGCGTCCGCGCAACTCGAAACGCCCGTCGGCGGACACTTCCACCAGGTCGGCCAGAACAACCGGGGTGTCCAGATGCGCGGCATGCACCGCCGCGCCGTCGGGCTGCGGCACCACGCGCACGCCCGGCAACGGGGTCCAGGCGGTTTCGACCGCGGTGCGGCGGCGGGCGATGACGCAGGTTTCGGTCGAGCCGAAGACTTCGCGGACCTCGCAGCCGTAACGCGCCTCGGCGGCGGCGGCCAACTCCGCGGTCAGCGGCGCGGTGGCCGAGACGATGCCGGCCAGCGGCGGCAGCGCCACGCCCGATTGCACCAGCGCGCGCAGGTGCACCGGCGTGGTGACCAGCAGCGGCGGGCTGTTGGCCTCGCCTAGCGCCCGGGCAACGTCGTCGGGGAAGAACGGCCTGGCACCGTGCACCGCGACCGGCCCGAGCAGCGGCAGCAGCACCGACATCTCCATGCCGTACATGTGCTGCGGCGGCACGGTCGCGACGACGTGGGTGCTGCCGTCGCGGTCGAGCAGGTCGGCCAGCGCCGCGAGGTTCTGCACGGTGCTGGCCTGCAGCGAGCGCCAGTATTTGCGGTTGGCGCTGGGCTGGCCGGTGCTGCCGGAGGTGAAACCGATCGCGACCAGCGCGTCGCTGTCGATCGTCAATGCCTCGCCCGCCGCTTGCGGCAATTGCGACGGTAGGCAGTGGTAATGCGGCGGCTGTGGTACCAGCGGGTGGTCGCCGAGACAGTAACTGCCGGGGTGGCCGGCAAGGACCTCGTCGACCACGGCGGCGGCGCGGGAGGACGGCAGCAGCGTGACCTGGCCACGCACCGCGGCGGCGCAGAATGCCACGAGGAAACGGTAGCGGTCCTCGCACAGGTTGATGGCGCAGGGCGCATCCGGCAGGCTCGCGGCGACCGCACGGACCTCGCGCTGGAACCGCCCCAGGCTGATATCGCCGCGCGCGTCGAACGCGATCGCGCGGTCGGCGGCTCCGGTGGCGAGCGGCGACCGGCCGCCGACGAGGGTGGCCGCGGCATTCCGCGTGGCAGTGGTATCGATAACCGCAGACATAATGTGTTTCTTATCCGGCGGCCATGCCGCCCCCCTCCGATTAGCTTACGCTGGCGTGCCGGCCCGAGGCCAACACCACTTTGACGTCCCTGTCTGCACCGGTGGCAATGAACCCCCGCTGGACCTGGCTGCCGCGGGACCGGTCCGGTTCAGCGGCGGAGCCGCGGGTGCGCGACTGGCTCGGTGTCCAACTGGACTGCCCGGCCGCACGCCTGCCGATCACCCGCGACCCGCGCGGCCGGCCGCAACTGGGCCGGCCATTCAGCGACTGGGACTGCAACTGGAGCCACAGCGGCGATGGATTGCTGGTCGTCCTGGGCAGACGGCTCCGCGTCGGCGCCGACCTCGAGTGGCCCCGGCCGCGACCGCGCGCGCTCGAGCTGGCCCGCCGGTTCTTCCATGCCAGCGAAGCCGGCTGGCTGGCCGGGCACGGTGAGACCGAACGGGCGTTCCTGCGCCTGTGGTGCGCCAAGGAGGCGGTACTGAAGGCCCACGGCCACGGGCTGTCTTTCGGGCTGGACCGGGTGGTGTTTACCGATTCCGCCGATGGGCTGCGGCTGCAGGCCTGCGACCCGGCGCTGGGCGCACCGGCCGACTGGACCGTCCGCGAACTGGTCCCCGCGGCCGGCTACCTCGGCGCGCTGGCCTGGCGGCCACGCGGCGCGCCCGGGTCATAATTCCATCGATGAACGCCTCCGTCCTGCCCCCCGCCCTGCGCACCCGCCTCGAATCCGGCCTCGATGCGCTGGCGCTGGATCGCACCCTCGCCACGCCATTGCTCGACTACCTGGCGCTGCTGCTGCGCTGGAACCGGACCTACAACCTGACCGCGGTGCGCGACCCGCTGGAGATGGTCGACAAGCACCTGCTCGACTCGCTGGCGATGCATCCGCACGTGGATGCCATTGCCGCGGCCGGCGGCGCGCTGGCCGACCTCGGCACCGGCGCCGGCCTGCCCGGGATCCCGCTGGCGATCGCCAAGCCCGGCCTGCGCGTGACCCTGGTCGAGAGCAACGGCAAGAAGGCCCGTTTCATGCGCGAGGCGATACGCAAGCTCGGCCTGGTGGACGTACGGGTCGCCGAATCGCGGATCGAGGCGCTGGACGAGCCCGGCGCCTTCGACGCCATCACCGCGCGCGCGCTGGCCACGCTGCCACTGATCGTCGAACTCGGCGGCCACCTGCTGAAACCCGGGGGCAGCCTGCTGGCAATGAAAGGCGTGTACCCGACCGACGAGGTCGCCGCGCTGCCGGCCGGCTGGTCGGTCACCGGGTCGTATCCGCTGCGGGTCCCCGGCCTGGACGCCGAGCGGCACCTGGTGGTGGTCCGCCGCGACCCGCGATGATCACGCCCCGGGCGCCCGCGCGTACTTCGTGACCGATGTCACGCCGGAGCCCGCCCGTCGCCGCCTCCGGCCCCGGTTCGGCAAGCGTCGCCTGAGCCGGGCATAATCCTGTGTCCCGACGGCGTCCGGCGCCGTCGTGCGAACCATCGCCACACACCACCCAGTCACCACCAGCATCAGGGGACGAGCCGTATGGCCCGCATCATCGCCGTCGCCAACCAGAAGGGCGGGGTCGGCAAGACCACCACCGCGGTCAACCTCGCAGCGGCGCTCGCGCGTGCGCCGAAGAAGGTGTTGCTGGTCGACCTGGACCCGCAGGGCAACGCGACCATGGGCAGCGGCTTCAACAAGCGCGAGCTGGAGACGTCGGTCTGCGAAGTGCTGCTCGGCGAAGCCGATGCCGGCGCCGCGATCGTACGCGCGCCGGAAGACTTCGACCTGCTGCCCGGCAACATCGACCTGACCGCCGCCGAGATCCGCCTGATGGGCGTGGACGGCCGCGAGCAGCAGCTCAAGCGGGTATTGCAGCCGGTCGCCGACGATTACGACTTCATCCTCATCGATTGCCCGCCGGCACTCTCGCTGCTGACCCTCAACGCGCTGACCGCGGCCGATTCGATCATCGTGCCGATGCAGTGCGAGTACTACGCGCTGGAGGGCATCAGCGCGTTGCTCGACACCATCGAGGCGCTGAAGGCCAACCTCAATCCGCGGCTGGAAATCGAAGGCGTGCTGCGCACGATGTTCGATGTCCGCAACAACCTCGCCAACGCGGTGTCGGCCGAGTTGACCAACCATTTCGGCGAGCAGGTGTTCCGCACCATCGTCCCGCGCAACGTGCGCCTGGCCGAGGCGCCCAGCCATGGCCAGAGCATCGTCGGCTACGACCGCGGTTCGCGCGGCGGCATCGCCTACCTCGGGCTCGCCGGTGAAGTGCTGCGGCGCCAGCGCGAGCGCGACAAGGCCGGGCACGCCGCGCCCCAGGCACAGGAGATCCACGCATGAGCGTTGCCAGCGACGACGCCCCGAAGGCCACCGGCAAAAGCGCGTCGGCGGCGAAGAAGCGCGGCCTGGGTCGCGGCCTCGAAGCCCTGCTGGGGCCGAAGGCGGCGGCCGAGGCGCCCTCGCTGGAAGCCAACGGCAACGACACCCTGCGCAACCTGCCGATCGACGCCCTGACCGCCGGCAAGTACCAGCCGCGCAAGCACTGGGACGAGGACAAGCTGGAAGAGCTGGCCGAGTCGATCAAGGCCCAGGGCGTGATCCAGCCGATCGTGGTGCGCGAGGTCGACCGCGACGGCCGTGGCAGCCGGACCTACGAAATCATCGCCGGCGAGCGCCGCTGGCGTGCCAGCCAGCTGGCCGGCCTGACCGAGATCCCGGTGGTGGTGCGCGAGGTCGACGACCGCACCGTGGTCGCGATGTCGCTGATCGAGAACATCCAGCGCGAGGACCTCAACCCGCTGGAGGAGGCGCAGGCGTTGCAGCGCCTGATCGACGAGTTCGACCTGACCCACGCGCAGGCCGCCGAGGCGGTCGGACGTTCGCGCGCCGCGGTGTCGAATCTGCTGCGCCTGCTGGAACTGCCGCCCGCGATCCGCGCACTGGTCGAGGCCCGCCGGCTGGAGATGGGCCACGCGCGCGCGCTGCTGACGCTGTCACCGGAGCTGGCCAGCAAGCTCGCCGCCGACGCCGCCGAACACGGCTGGTCGGTCCGCGAGGTCGAACACCGCGCCCAGCAGTTCGCCCTCGGCCGGGTGCCCGAAGGCAAGCGGGCGCGGCCCGGCAAGGCCAAGCCGCAGGCCGACATCGTCAGCCTCGAACGCGAGCTGTCGGAGTCGCTCAACACCAAGGTCAACGTGCTGCACGGTCGCGCCGGCAAGGGCCGGCTGGTGATCCATTACAGCGACCTGGACTCGCTCGAGGGCGTGCTGGAAAAGCTGCGCGGCACCGCCGAATAAGGCCCTGCTTGCCGCGGCTTGCCGATTGCGTGATAATGCGCGGCTCGCTGTGTCCAGCCGACCCCAAGGGGAAGGCAGGGCGGCCCCGGAAGCGCAGTTCCGGCCCGCCTGGTTCCAGCACCGTCGCCCGGCCACCCGGGCCGGCGTACCGATACCCGCATTGCGTGCCATCCGCGATTTGCCGCGGACCCGGCGGGGCCGCCGCCTCCCTGGCCAAGGGAAGCACCAACTACCTTTCGAGGTGCACATGTCCCGTGTATGCCAAGTAACCGGCAAGCGAACGACGACCGGCAACAACGTCTCGCACGCCATGAACAAGACCCGCCGCCGCTTCATGCCCAACCTGCACGAGCGCAAGTTCTGGGTCGCCAGCGAGAACCGCTGGATCAAGCTGCGTGTTTCCGCCAACGCCATGCGCACCATCGACAAGAACGGGATCGATTCCGTTCTGGCCGACCTCCGCGCACGCGGCGAAAAGATCTGAGGAGGACTGAACCATGGCAGGCAAGCGTGACAAGATCCGCCTGATCTCTTCGGCCGGCACCGGCCACTTCTACACCACCGACAAGAACAAGAAGAACACCCCGAACAAGATGGAGATCAAGAAGTACGATCCCGTCGTTCGCAAGCACGTGATCTACAAGGAAGGCAAGATCAAGTAAGCCTTCCGGCTTGTTCGAGTCAAAAGAAACCCGCCTTCCGGCGGGTTTCTTGTTTTCCGGCCCTGGCGGCCTCTTAGAACGTGATGCTCCAGCTGTTGATGTAACCGGTATCGCCGTTCCAGTTGTCGGTCGCCTTCAGCGTCCACCTGCCGTTGATCTGCTCGCTGGACAGGTTCAGGTTGGCGTAGCCGATCACATTGTCGGCACTGTCGCTGCCATTGGCTGCCTTGATCAGGTAGGCGCTGCCATCGGGAGCGATCAGCTCGACCTTCAGGTCGCCACGGTAGCTGTGGCGGATATCGACATCGACGCGGGTGCTGGCCGGCGCATTGCCGCTACGACCGGACACGTTCACCCAACTGGTGGTGTAGCTGCGATCGTGGATCGCGTAGTCGTTGCTGTTGGTATAGGTCTGCACCCCGCCACCGCCGTCTCCGCCACCGGCCGTGTAGTCGGCGACCAGGCTGACGTTGGAGAAGCCCGAGTAGGCCTTGATCCGCACGTAGTAGGTGCCGGCGGTCGGGGTCGCGAACGAGCAGGTCTCGGCGTTGCCGCTGCGGTACGGCCGGCAATCGTAGGAACTGTCGGTCGGGGCGCTGCCACGCTTGACGTACAGGTCGCCATCACCGCTGCCACCGGACATCGTGAAGCTCAGGCCGGTCGCGCCGGCCGGCACCACGAAGGTGTAGACGAGTTCGTTTCCGCTGCTGGCCGACAGGCCATTGACCGGCACGCCCTTCTGCAGCGTGCCGCCATCCGGGTCACCGGGGTCGCCCGGATCGCCGCCGCCGGAGACCGCGTCGACCGCCGCCTTGGCGTTGACGATGCCGTCGCCGATGTCGCGGTCGATCGAAACCGGGAACGGTCGCAGCGTGCTCTTGAGGGTCGACTCGACCTGCGCCGGGCTCAGCGAGCCGCCGGCGGCCGCTTGCATCAGCGCGACCACGCCGGCCACGTGCGGCGCGGCCATCGAGGTACCCGACATCAGGCTGTACCCTTCCGACGACGGCGTGGTGGAACCGGTGTTGACGGTCGAAGCGATATCGCTGCCGGGCGCCGCCACGTCGATCAGGCTGCCGTAATTGGAGAAGCTCGAACGCGCGCCGGTGCGGGTGGTCGAGGCCACCGCGATGACGTTGTTGCAACTGGCCGGAGTGAAGTTTGCGGTATTGGCATTGCTGTTACCGGCCGCCACCACCACGGTGGTGCCCTGGCTGACGGCGAAGTTGATCGCATTCTGGTAGCTCGATCCGCAACTGCCGCTACCGCCCAGGCTCATGTTGATGACCTCGGCCGGGTTCGGGTTGGCCGGCACGCCACTGACGTTGCCGCCCGCGGCCCAGACGATGCCGTCGACGATGTCGGAGGTGTAGCCGCCGCCCTTGCCGAGCACGCGCACTGGCGAGACCCTGGCACCAGGGGCAACACCGGCCACGCCGGAATTGTTGTTGGTGACGGCGGCGATCGTGCCGCTGACGTGGGTGCCATGCCAGCTGGAGCTGGAACCGCTCCCGAAGTCGCCGGCATCACTGGGATTGCTGTCGCGGCCGTTGCCGTCGCCAGCCATCGAGGCGTCGCTGATGAAGTCGTAGCCGGTGACGATGTTGGCGTTCAGGTCGCTGTGGTTGGTGATGCCGGTGTCGATCACCGCCACAACCACGCCGGCGCCGTTGCTCACATCCCAGGCCTGGTTGGCCTTGATGCCTCCGGCCGCTTCCCAGTAATGCCACTGATGGCTGTTGTAGTAAGTATCGTTGGCGGTCGCGACGTGCTGCATAAGGCGGTCGACTTCGACGTATTCGACATTCGGGTCGGCGGCCAGTTGGCGCATCAGCGCCTCGGCGTCGCTGGCACCCAGTTTCCTGCCGGTGGTCAGCACCTCGGCACCGGTGGCGGTGCGGCGCAGCTTCTTCAGCCCCAGCGCCTTGCCGTGCAGGGTCGCATTGGCGGCCGCGTTGAGCGAGCGGTTAAGTGCGGCGGCGTTGCTACGCTGGCTGCTGCCGTCCTTGTACTTGACGATAAAACGGTCGTTGCTGGCACCCGACTCGAGGCCGGCGGTGTTGACCAGGCCCTGGCCGGCGGCAAGCGCAGACGCGGACAGCAGGGTGGCGGACAGAGCGGCGGCCGTGGCGGCGGCCAGGGCATGCCTGCGCATGCGGTAAGGATTGGAACCTGTGGACATCTGGATTACCCCTGGTAATGAACCATGTGGTGGATCGTTGTCTGAAGGCCCGGATTCATCCCCCTGTGGTACCTGAAGCGCCATCCCGACGCTTCCGGCGAATCCGGAAAGGGTGGTCGTGGATGCGGATCCTTCTGGCATCCACGACCGTGGCCTCGCCGTCCGGCATTCCCTGCCGCCGTGGGTGCGAGCCCGAGTCCTCCCCCCGCCTGTCGTCCTGACGGGGCGCCGGGAGTACCCCGCAGATTTAGATGACAGGGTCGAGTCGGAACTTCTGCGGGTGCTAAATTCGCTCTCAATTAGTTCTCAAACATTGATCCAGGTACGTTTTTTCCATGGATGCGGACCGATATGCCTGTTCATATTTCCTGTGTGGTCTCGCCAGCGCTGCCGACGCAACGACGATGACCGGACGGCCGATCCCGTGACCGGACCCGGTGGCCTGCCGTGGCCCGCCGAGGTCAACCGCCTGCGGTTCGGTGACCTGCAGCTCGATCTGCGCTATCGCCAGCTGTCGGGCCCGGAACAGACCGTCGAGTTGCCGCAGCGGGTATTCGATCTGTTGCTGGTGTTTCTCGCCGAGCCGCAGGTGCTGCATGCGCGCGCCGGATTGTTCGACCGGATCTGGCCGGGACTGATCGTCGAGGACGCCAATCTGTCGCAAGGCATCTGGGCGCTGCGCAAGGCGTTGGGGCCGGGGCGCCGGGACTGGGTGCGCACGGTGGCCAAGAGTGGCTATGTGTTCGCGCCGCCCACCGCGGTCGAGGTAGTGGCCGCTCCGGCGACGGCCGATCGAGCGCCCGCAAGCCCTGCCCTCAGGCCGGTCACACCTCTGCGCCACCGACGGGGCTGGTTGACCGCAGGGCTCACCGCGGCGGCGATCATGGCAGCGATCGCGGTCACGATCATCGCGCCATGGCGGGATTCGCCATTCGTTCCGGCCACGCAACCGGTGGCGGTCGCATTGGTGGATGTCGGAGAGCCGGCCGACCCGGAAGCAGGGTGGCCGACGGCGCTGCTGCACGCATGGCTGGAGTTCAAGTTGAAGGCGCTGCCGGACGTGATCGTGTTGACCGAGGCGCATCTGGCGACGGATGCCGCGACACTGTCGCCATCGGTGATGCTCCTGACGTCGGGCAAGTCGACGGGGAAGCCGGACGAATACTTCGTGCGGGTGCGCTTTGACGATCGTGACGGCCCACGCCAGATCGAGATGCGTGGCACTGCCGACGCCGTGCCGCAACTGGTCGACGCGCTGTCCGCGCAGGTGATGGACGCGTTGCTGCCAGCGCACAAAGGCGCGCAATGGCCAAAGCTGGCGATCGACGCGGCGACCGCCCGTGCCTACGCATCGGCCTACGACACCTACACCCGTCGCGACCTGGCCGCCAGCGCCAGCGAACTCGGCGAGATCATCGAGCAAGCCCCGGAATTCGGCCTGGCGCAGTTGCAGCTGGCAGACACCCTGACCCGGCTCGGCCAGGCGCGGCCCGCGATCGCCCATATGCAGGCGGCACGCACCCACCTGATACCGCTTCCGGCCGAGGCCGCGCGGATGCTCGATGCCACGGCGCTGACGATCGACCCGCAGCGCTATGTCGACGCCGCGGTGGCCTTCAGCGCACTGTCCGCCGAATACCCGCAGAAGATTTCCCTGCGGCTCGACCAGGCCTGGTACCAGTTCCGCTCCGGCGATCCCGAAGCAGCACTGGTAACGCTGTCGGCAGTGGACTGGCGCGCACAACCGATGACCGTGCGCATCCGCTGGCGGCTGATCCGCGCCGACATCGCATTTTCGCAGAGCGATGGCGACGGCGTGCGTGACCACACCGACAAGGCCGCCGAACTGGCCCGCAACGCCGGTGACGGCTGGAAGCGCGAGCTGGCCACCGCACTGCACCTGCGGGCCCAGGTCGATGCCTTCCAGTACGGTGACATGGCCGACCCCGCCCGGTTCGAACAGGCCGCGCGACTGTTCGAGGAGATCGGCGCCGACCTCGATGCGCTGTACGTCAAGGTCTCCGCCGAGCTGTCGGGTCCACCCGACGGCAACACCGGCCAGTTCGACACCCTGCTCGCCCGCGCCCACGCCGGGGGGTACCGCAGCATGGAGATCATGCTGCTGCGGCGATCGGCGTTCCAGCATTACGGCGCCGGCGACCTGACGGCCTACCGCGCCCGGTTGGAGCAGGCACGCGCGGTGGCCGAGACCGCGGGCGATGCGGTCGGACAGCGGGCGCTGGACATGGACCTGCTCAATGAGAGTCTGCTCGTCGGCGATTTCGCGCAGGCCCGCAAGCGCATCCGACGCCTGCGTCAGGGCGAACTGAGCGCGGACGAGGCGGTCTGGGTGGACCAGTTCGAAGCGTTCATCCTTGAAGTCGAGGGTGATTTTTCCGGCGCCGTCGGCGCGCTCGGCCAGACGGTCCAGCGGCTCGCCCGCGAAGGCCAGCCGCCTGTGTCGGCCCCCACCGGGGCGCGACTGGCCTGCATGCGCGGCGGTCTGTTGCTGCGCCAGGGGCAACTGCCGCAGGTGCGGGCCGAACTCGACCAATGTCACAGCATCGATGCCCCCATGTTCCGTCTGCAGGCCCGGATACTGGGGGCCAACGCCGACCAGTTGGCCGGCGACACGGCGTCGGTCCGGACCCGCTTGCAGGACCTGGACGAACAGCTGCAGGCGATGCCCGAATCCCCGGACCGCTGGAGCGCGGCGCTGGCGCTGGCCTACCTGATGAACCGCAGCGGCCAGCACGGGGGTGCCGCGCAGCTGTACCTCGATACCCGCGCCGCCCTGGAAGGCACCGGCTACCAGTGGCTGCAGGCCGACGCAGCACTCGGCTTGGCCGAGACCCGGGCCGCGCAGGGCGACTGGTCGCGCGCTGCCATACAAGCGCAGGAGGCGGCGCGGCTATTGCCAGCCAACACCTGGGTACCGCGCCAGCGGCTGGACACGGTCGGAGTCCTGCTGAAACTGGCGGCGGGCGAGCATAAAGCCGCGGGCACCCAGTGGAAGGCCAGTCATGCCGAAGCGCACCGCATTGGCGACGTGCCGGCGCAGATCGCGCTGCACGGGCTGATGTCGCCGGCGGCCCGGGCCGGTCCCTGCGATGCCAATGCCCGCAGCGGGCAGATTGCCGGCAGCGGCATGCGCGGCGCCGGTCTCGACTGGCTGACTGCGGCGCTGCCGCGCGACGAACGGCTCATCGCCGTTGACTGAGTACGGAACCGCGCGCTGATGATTCCGGGCTGGATACTGCTGCTGGTGTCGGTCGGCTACGTCGGCATGCTGTTCCTCGTCGCCCACTACGGCGACCGGCGCGAGGCGATGCCGAAGCATCGCTGGCTGCGACCGGCGGTGTATTCGCTGGCGCTGGCGGTGTACTGCTCGTCGTGGACGTTCTACGGCGCGGTCGGCACCGCGGCACGCACCGGCCTCGGGTTTTTGCCGATCTACCTCGGGCCGCTGCTGCTGTTGCTGTTCGGCTGGCGGCTGCTGGAGCGGCTGGTGCTGGTCTCCGACGAGCAGCGCATCACCTCGATCGCCGATTTCCTGTCCTCGCGCTACGGTCGCGCGCCGGGGCTGGCGGCGCTGGTCGCGCTGCTGGCGCTGGTCGCCGCGATCCCGTACGTCGCGCTGCAGTTCAAGGCGGTCGCCGACAGCATCCAGGTGCTCGCCGGGGCGCCGGCCAATGCCAGCCTGCTGGCCGACCCGGCGCTGTACACCGCGTTGCTGCTGGCGGTGTTCTCGATCCTGTTCGGAACCCGCCGGATCGACGCCACCGAGCACCACCACGGGATGGTGCTGGCGGTCGCGCTGGAGTCGCTGGTCAAGCTGGTCGCGTTCGTCGCGATCGGCATCTTCGCGCTGATGCACCTGCCCGGCGTCGGCGGTTTCGGCGAACGCATCGTGCAGGCCGCCGACGAGGTCACCCGGCCGGGCCTGCCGGTCGGCTTCGTCGCCCAGACCCTGCTCGCGTTCACCGCGCTGGTCTGCCTGCCGCGACAGTTCCACGTCGCGGTGGTGGAGTGCCAGAACGTCGGCGACCTGCGCGTGGCGCGCTGGTTCTTCGGCGGCTACCTGGTGCTGATCAGCCTGATGGTGGTGCCGATCACGCTGGCCGGCCAGGCGGTGCTGGGCGGCACCGGGGTATCGCCGGACACCTACGTGCTGGCGCTTCCGCTGGCGCTCGACCAGGGCACGCTGGCGCTGATCGTCTACATCGGCGGTTTCTCGGCGGCGACCGGCATGGTGATCGTGACCAGCGTGGCGCTGGCGACGATGGTCAGCAACGATCTGATCATGCCGGTGCTGCTGCGCACCGGGGCGCTGCGGCAGACCGAGCCGGGCATCGACCGGCAGGTACTGTGGGTGCGCCGGGCGACCATCCTCGGACTGGCGCTGATGGCCTATGCCTACGCGCGCGGGTCGGTCGGCGGCAGCCTGGCCGACCACGGCCTGCTGGCGTTCGCCGCGGTCGCGCAGTTCGCGCCGGCGTTGATCGGCGGGCTGTACTGGCGGGGCGCAAGCCGCGCCGGGGCGCTCGCCGGGCTCGGCGCCGGCGCGCTGGTGTGGGCCTACACGCTGCTGCTGCCGACGCTGGCCAACGCGGGCTGGTTCGACACCGGCTGGATCGAACGCGGGCTGCTTGGCGCGTCGTGGTTGCGGCCGCGGCAACTGTTCGGGCTGGTCGGCTGGGACCCGCTGACCCACGGCGTGTTCTGGTCGCTGCTGTTCAACGTCGGCGCCTTCGTCTATGTCTCGGCGCGACAGCGGCCGCGCCTGCACGACCAGTTGCGCGCCGCGCCGTTCCTCGATCCCTATGCGAAGCGACCGCCCCTCGGTCCCGGCGGCTGGGCCGGCAGCGTGCGCGGCGGCGAGCTGCTGGCACTGGCCGAGCGCATCGTCGGCGAGCGCCATGCCCGTCGCGCCTTCGAGGACTATGCGCGCCAGCAGGGCCACGCCTGGCAGCCCGAACAGCCGGCCGACCGCGCGCTCGCCCAGTTCACCGAACGCCTGCTGTCGGCCGCGATCGGCGCGGCGTCCGCACGCCTGACCCTGACCACCGCGCTGCGCGGATCCGGCATGGAGCTGGGCGAGGTGGTCGCGCTGCTCGACGAAGCCAACCAGGAGCTGCGCTTCAACCGCCAGGTGCTGGCGACCACGCTGGAGAACATCAGCCAGGGCGTCAGCGTGGTCGATGCCGGGATGCGGCTGGTGGCGTGGAACCGGCGCTACCAGGAACTGTTCGAGTACCCCGACGGCATGCTCTACGTCGGCCGCCCGGTCGCGGACCTGCTGCGCTGGAACGCCGAGCGCGGCGAGATGGGCGACGGCGACATCAACGCCCAGGTGCAGCGCCGGATCGACCACCTCGGCGCCGGCGCACCGCACGTGTTCGAACGCGTGCGCCCCAACGGCCAGGTGATCGAAATGCGCGGCCGCCCGCTCGACGGCGGCGGCTACGTCACCAGCTACAGCGACATCACCGAGTACAAGCGCGCCGAGCAGGCGTTGCGCGAATCCAACGAAACGCTGGAGCAGCGCGTCGAGCAGCGCACCCGCGAGGCCGAGGAAGCCCAGCAGTCCAAGACCCGCTTCCTCGCCGCGGTCAGCCACGACCTGCTGCAACCGCTCAACGCCGCGCGACTGTTCACCTCGGCCTTGCGCGAAAGCGACGAACTGGCCGAGCAGACACGGCTGGCCGAGCGCGTCGACACCTCGCTGCGCACCGCCGAGGACCTGCTCGACGGCCTGCTCGACGTCTCCCGGCTCGATGCCGGCGCGCTGCGACCGGAGGTCGTCGACTTCGACGTCAATCCGCTGCTGCGCGAACTCGCCGCGCAGCACGCGCCGATCGCCGCCAGCCGCGGCCTGCAACTGCGCGTGCGCACGCCCGCGGCGCCGCTGGTGGTGCGCAGCGACCGCCGGCTGCTGCGTCGCGCGCTGCAGAACTTCCTCGCCAACGCGCTGCGCTACACCCGCGACGGCGGCGCCCTGATCGCCGCGCGCGTGCGCGAGGGGGCGGTCGAGTTGCAGGTATGGGATACCGGCCCGGGCATTCCGCCGCACCACCTCGGCCAGATCTTCGACGAGTTCCGCCGCTTCGAGCATCCCGGCCGCGGCGAGCGCGGACTCGGCCTCGGCCTTTCGATCTGCCAGCGCATCGCCCGCACGCTGGATCACCCGCTGGGCGTGCGCTCGCGGGTCGGCGTCGGCAGCGTGTTCGCGATCACCGTGCCGTTCGGTCGCGCGCGGTTCCCCGAACTCGCCGGGTCAGACATGCCGTCGGAGCCGCGCTTCGCCGACTCGCTCGCCGGCCTGCGGGTGCTGTGCATCGACAACGACCGCGAGATCCTCGACGGCATGCGCGCCCTGCTGACGCGCTGGAACGTGGTGACCCTGCTCGCCGCCACCACCGACGAGGCGGTCGCCCTGCTCGATGCGCTGGCGCCCGGCGACACGCCCGACGTCGCCCTGGTCGACTACCACCTGCACGACCGCCTCGACGGCCTCGGCATCATCGACCTGCTGCGCGAACGATTGGGCACCGAACTGCCAGCCGTATTGCTGACCGGCGACGGCAGCGACGCGCTCAAGCACGCCGCGCGCGCGCACCGCTGCCGGGTGCTGACCAAGCCGGTCAAGCCGGCGTCGTTGCGGGCGTTCCTCGCGGCGCAGCGCTAGCCGCGTTACTCCACTTCTTCCGGCGGCAAGGTGATGTTGCCCGGGTCGAGTGCGAGCCGCCCGGCGATCAGCACGGCCTGGGTGCGGTTGCCGGCGCCGAGCTTGCGCAGGATCGCGGTCACATGCGCCTTGACGGTCGCCTCGGAGACATTGAGCTCATAGCCGATCTGCTTGTTGAGCAGGCCGGCCCCGAGCATCTGCAGCACCCGGAACTGCTGCGGGGTGAGGTCGCGCAGGCGGCGCGCCGCGTCGTGTTCCTCGGGCTGCGCGGCGGGTGCGTTGAACGCGGCGGCCGGCGCCCAGTGATCGCCGTCGAGCACGCTGCCGATCGCCTCGCCGAGCGTCGCCGCATCGGCCGACTTGGGGATGAAGCCGACCGCGCCGTGGTCCAGCGCGCGGCGCATCACCGCCGGTTCCTCGCGCGCCGACACCACCACGATCGGCAGCTGCGGATGCAGCGCACGCAGGTGAACCAGCGAGCTGAAACCCTGCGCGCCGGGCATGTTGAGGTCGAGCAACAACAGGTCCGCGTCGGGCTCGGCCTCGACCAGTGCGTACAGCGCGTCGACGCTGTCGGCCTCGTGCAACTGCGCGCCGGGCATGACCCGCGCGACCACGCCGCGCAGGGCTTCGCGGAACAGCGGGTGGTCGTCGGCGATCAGTAGCGTCGGCATGCGGGGCGCGTCAGGGCACGCGGCGCTCCTGCACCAGCGAGTCGACCACCGACGGATCGGCCAAGGTGCTGGTATCACCGAGCTGGTCGGGCGCGTTCTCGGCGATCTTGCGCAGGATCCGACGCATGATCTTGCCCGAGCGCGTCTTCGGCAGGCCCGGCGCCCATTGCAGGTGGTCGGGCGCGGCGATCGGGCCGATCTCGGCGCGCACGTGCTTGACCAGTTCGGCGCGCAGCTCGTCGCTGGGCTGCTCGCCGGCGATCAGCGTGACGTAGACGTAGATGCCCTGGCCCTTGATGTCGTGCGGGAAGCCGACCACCGCCGCCTCGGCGACCTTGTCGTGCGAGACCAGCGCGCTCTCGACCTCGGCGGTGCCGATGCGGTGGCCGGACACGTTGATCACGTCATCGACCCGGCCGGTGATCCAGTAATAGCCGTCGGCGTCGCGGCGGCAGCCGTCGCCGGTGAAGTAGGTGCCCGGGTAGGTCTTGAAGTAGGTGTCGATGAAGCGCTGATGGTCACCGTAGACCGTGCGCATCTGGCCGGGCCAGGAGTCGAGGATCACCAGGTTGCCCTCGCCCTCGCCTTCGATCGGGGTGCCGTTGGTGTCGACGATCGCCGGCCGGACGCCGAAGAACGGCCGCGTCGCCGAACCGGGCTTGAGGTCGATCGCACCGGGCAGGGCGGAGATCAGGATGCCGCCGTTCTCGGTCTGCCACCAGGTGTCGACGATCGGGCAGCGGCTGTCGCCGACCACCTCGTAGTACCAGCGCCACGCCTCCGGGTTGATCGGCTCGCCGACTGTGCCGAGCAGCCGCAGCGACTTGCGCGAGGTCGCCTTGACCGGCGCCTCGCCCTCGCGCATCAGCGCGCGGATCGCGGTCGGCGCGGTGTAGAAGATCGTGACCTGGTGCTTGTCGATGACCTGCCAGAAACGCGACGCATCGGGAGACGTCGGCACGCCCTCGAACACCAGCGCGGTGGCGCCGTTGGCCAGCGGCCCGTAGACGATGTAGCTGTGACCGGTGACCCAGCCGACGTCGGCGGTGCACCAGTAGACGTCGTCCTCCTTCAGGTCGAACACCGCCTCGTGGGTGTAACTGACGTAGACCAGGTAGCCGCCGGTGGTGTGCAGCACGCCCTTCGGCTTGCCGGTACTGCCGGAGGTGTAGAGGATGAACAGCGGGTCCTCGGCGTTCATGCGCTCGGGCTCGCACTCGACCGGCTGGTCGTCGACCACCGCGTCGTACCAGCGGTCGCGCGGCATCTGCATGTCGACCGCGGCGCGGGTGTGGCGCACCACCAGCACGGTCTCGACGCTGTTGGTGCCGGGCAGTTTCAGCGCGGCGTCGACGTTGGCCTTGAGCGCGACCTTCCTGCCGGCGCGCAGCCCCTCGTCGGCGGTGATGATCAGCTTGCTGCCGCTGTCGGCGACGCGGTCGGCGATCGAGTTGGCCGCGAACCCGCCGAACACCACCATGTGGACCGCGCCGATACGCGCGCAGGCGAGCATCGCGATCGCCGCCTCGGGGATCATCGGCAGGTAGATGGTGACCCGGTCGCCCTTGCCGACGCCGAGCGCGCGCAGGGCGTTGGCGAGCTTGCAGACACGCTCGTGCAGCTGGCGGTAGCTGATGTTCTCGGCCGGGGTGTCGGGACTGTCGGGTTCGAATACCAGCGCGGTCTTGTCGCCACGGGTCGCGAGGTGGCGGTCGAGGCAGTTGACGCTGGCGTTGAGCTCGCCGTCGGCGTACCAGTGGATGCGGAAGTCCTCCAGGTCGAAGCTGGTGTCCTTGATTTGCGTCGGCGCCTTCATCCAGTCCAGCCGTTCGGCGACCTTGCCCCAGAACGCGTCCGGCTGCTCCAGCGACTGCGCGTACAGGCGCTGGTAGTCGTCGCGGGTGATCCGCGTGTCGGCGGCGAACTCCGGCTTGACCGGATACACGGTGGCGGGTTGGTTCATGGCGCACTCCGATGGATTGGCAGGTCACCGGCCACTCGACGACGGCCGGGTCATCCAGTGTGCAACATCCGGCGCCGGCCGCCGTGACCGCGCGTCTTAGACCTTGGTCGAACATGGCGGCGAAAACCCGTCCGTCTACGACCAATGGCGAATGGTTGTGCAGTGCGATGCCGCTGCAGGCTCCAGCGGACCGTGCGTCCGACACGGCCAACCATGGGAGGGGAACGTGTCCAACCGCCACATGTCCAGCCACCACGTATCCGGTCGAACCCGGCCGCGCGCCGCCGCGACCCGCAGGCGACCGCTCGCCGCGGCGCTGGTGATCGCATTGATGCTGCCCGGCCTCGCCTTCGCCCAGACCGCCAAGGAGGCCGAACTCGAGGCCCGCGTGGCGGAACTGGAGAAGATGGTCCGGCAGCTGGTGTCGCAACAACAGTCGTCCGCAATCACCGCCGCACCGCCAACGGTCAGCGCCTCCGCGCCCGCGCCCACGCCTGCCGTCGCCGACGGCAAGGCGATCCAGGCGACCACCATCATGCCGTCGGCCGCGCCCGGCACCGCCTTCAGCTTCGGCGGCTTCATCAAGCTCGACGCGATGGCCACCGACACCAGCGACGGCCGCATCGCCGACGGCTCGGCCGGCCGGCTGTTCTACGTCCCCAGCACGATCCCGGTTGGCGACGACAGCGCCGAGGGCGGCGACGCCTACACCGACGTGCACGCGCAGTTCTCGCGGTTCTGGCTGGCCGCCGACCACGTCACCGACGGCGGCGACAAGGTCAAGGCCTACATCGAGGCCGACATGTACGGTGGTGGCAGCAATTCGCTGCTCGGCAACGAGACTTCGACGAATACCTATGGCGTCTCGCTACGCCACGCCTACGTGAGCTGGAACAACTGGCTGGCCGGTCAGACCTGGTCGAACTTCCAGGACACCGCCGCGTTGCCGGACTCGGTCGACTTCGTCGGCCCGACCGACGGCGTGGTGTTCGTGCGCCAGGCCCAGTTGCGCTACACCAATGGCCCGTGGTCGTTCTCGCTGGAGAACCCGCAGACCACCGTCACCCCGTACCTGTCCGGCGGCCCGCGCTTCAACAGCGGCGACAACATCGCACCCGATGCCACCGCGCGCTGGATCACCAAGGGCGATTGGGGCCACTTCACCGTCGCCGGCCTGCTGCGCCAGTTCAAGGCCGGCGATGAAACCGCGAGTGGCGGCGCGCTCAGTGCGTCGGGCAAGTTCAACCTCGGCGCCAACGACGACATCCGCTATGCGATCAACGGCGGCAGGGGGATCGGCCGCTACCTCGCGTTCGGCATGGGCACCGATGTGGTGCAGGACGTCGACGGCGAGCTCGAGGCGCTGGACGGCTACGGCGGCTACGTCGCCTGGCGCCACGTGCTGAACCCGAAGCTGCGCGGCAACCTGATGTATTCGGCCGCGCACTTCGACAACGACGTCGGCCTGATGGGCCAGGGCGTGACCGAGCGGGCGCATTCGCTGCGCGCCAACCTCATCTACTCGCCGTTCTCCAAGCTCGACATCGGCGCGGAACTGAGCTTCGGCCAGCGCTTCCTCGAGGACGATCGCGAGGGCGACCTGAGCCGCCTGCATACCACCGTCAAATATAGCTTCTAACCAGCAGGCTTCTGACCACCAGCTTCCAGCGAAGGGGAACCACCTCATGTCCAGTGTCAGCGCAACCGCCGGGCCGTCCACGCCCGGCACCCTCACCCAGAGCCACAAGAAGGTCATCTTCGCGTCGAGCTTGGGCACCGTGTTCGAGTGGTACGACTTCTACCTGTACGGCTCGCTGGCGGCGATCATCGCCTCGCAGTTCTTCAGTGGCGTCAACGAGACCACCGGCTTCATCTTCGCCCTGCTGGCGTTCGCCGCCGGCTTCTCGGTGCGGCCGTTCGGCGCCATTGTCTTCGGCCGCATCGGCGACATGATCGGGCGCAAGTACACGTTC
>Ga0307413_10000143_pt1 | contig 19153 bp, 22 predicted proteins | sample DK1Ometagenome_3_FD_203714 | JGI IMG/M metagenome (GOLD analysis project Ga0307413, IMG submission 203714) | Maize rhizosphere microbial communities from greenhouse at UC Davis, California, United States - DK15-O-2 | ecosystem: Host-associated > Plants > Roots > Rhizosphere > Soil | place: USA... | reverse complement strand
TAGCTGCCTGCGTAGAGTTTGCACCAGACATAGCAGCCACGTTCGACAGACCCTTAATAGAGTCGGTAGAAGTGTCAAGATCCACACCGGCAGTTGTGAACGTACCAATTGCTTTGGCCATCTCAGCAAAGTTGTAGATGGTCTGGTCGGAATATGTGTTCAGCTCTTCAAGCGCGGCATTGACATCTGTGATCGTCGAGCCCTTGGACTGCGTGTTGGCGAGAATTGTCTGAATCGAGTTCAGGTTTGTTTCATATTCTGCCAAACCAGACTTCGCCGGATCTATGATGAGCGACGAAGCCATTTGCGCACCTACGAGGGCAGCCTTAACGCCCAGTGCACCCAGAGCAGCGATACCTGCGACAGACATAGCGCTAATTCGCTGGTTCGCCATATCGGCGTTGATACCGATTGAATTGAAGTTGACCTGTCGGCCAGCGAGATCCAGCTCTTGCAGACTCTTAATTGCATTCTTAGAGCCCTGTACAATGCTATCGAACGTGATGCCCTGAATCGATGTCTTGAGGTTGCCGATACCAGCCTGAACCGAAGCGAAATTCAGGTTCTGCTTGATGGTGTTAGCCGCTTCGATAACACCCTTGGCACCTTCTTGGAAGGGCTTCGGGTTCATCTCAAGCTTTACATTCTTACCGGCAGCGTCGAGTTCAGAAAGGCTCTTTACAGCACCATCGAACTTGAGTTCTTTCTTTAGGTTTTGCGCTACAGTGACAGTCGACTGGACACTGTCTGCGAAAGCCTTGTTGTCGAACTTGATATTGCCGATATTCTTACCAGCGGCGTCAAGCTCAGAGAGAGCCTTGATGCTTCCGCTGAAGTCCATGCTCTTCTTGAGGTTTTCCAATGAGGTCATCGTCGTCTTGACGTTAGCCTCGAACTTGGAATTGTCGAATTTTATAGAGACGACGCGCTCTTCAATGCTCGCACTCATGCAGAAGTCACCGCCTTCCAAACATCGTCTGCAATCTTGTCAAATATAGGTCGCATTGCGGGGTTGATGTAATCTCGCCCTCGAACATAGCCACCAGTTCCGGTGCCGTGTCCGTATTGAAGAATGATTGCGATGGGAACGCCGTCCGGTGTGTTGCTGTTGGACCAAGTAATTGAGTGATGACCTCGAGCGCTTTTTACGCTGTAGTCCCACGAGTTCCTAGTGTCGCCATCGTCGAGGGGTGTTGCCTTAGCGAGGGCTGTTACGCCTGCTCGACCGGCTTTGTGAAGGTGCGGTGTGATATTGCTGGCTGCAGTAGCCTTTTTTAGAAAGCTCTCCATACCGGAAAAGGAGCCACTAGATGTTACGCTGATCATTAAGTGGCTCCTTTCGCCGATATTTATTCCATGATGAGGGGTGGTCCTAGATAACGAATCAGGAACTGACCTCGAGGTGCGACTCCACCAACATGGAGGTTTAGGGTTCCGGAGTGAAGGAATAGACCTATTTTTTGTCCGGCCTCGATGATGTAGTCATCCAGCTCAGAGTGAACTCTGGTGTACAGAGATGGGTTGAGCGGGAATCCGTTACCATCGACATTTCTGACGATCGTGGTACCGTCATTTTCAACAAGACGTAGGTGGAAGTTTGACGTTCCGTTACCAGCCTGCTGAATAGTCCAAGCCTTCACGTCATATCGACCGTGACGCTTGAACTCGATGACTCGTCCATCCGTCGATACAAACCAGTTGGTTCCGCCACGACGACGAACTGGAAGTCCCCATGATTTGACCCATTCGGGAGAGACGTGTCCTTGCTGCCCCGGGGGTTCCAAGAGGACCATTGGGCCACGACCAGTTGGATACCAACCGGTAGTGGCTGGAGCTTTCAGAGGCGTTGCCACCTGTCCAGCCAATCCTTCGATCGTGTAATATGACTCTTCCCAACCGTGATCCGTGTTGTACCAGACAACCTTTCGATTGGCCAGAGCAACCCGAGTGGTATCGGTTCCGGGAACGCCAAACACACTATCTCGTTGCGCCGTAGTACCTCGACCGACGTAGTTATCTTCGACTAATGCCGTGATCCCTGCATTACCGATCGAGATGATGTAGTTGACTACGTTGTATGGCTGGAGGTTGTTGTGCGGAGCTCCACCACCGGTAGCTTGCGTCTGCTGATCGTAAGCTCCAAGAGCATCAGATGCAGCAAATGCTCCACCAGACCCAGTGAAGTTCAGATCGTCAACGCCAGAGAAGCCCTTGACCGTGTGAGTGTGAGACGGCATTTCGTTGACCGTCAAGGTGTGCGTCTTAGCGCCACCCTTATCTCCGAGATTGCGGAACTCATCCTGATTCGGATCGAAGCCGGTAGGAACACGTCCTCGGAAATCGGGAATGTTGAAAGTACTCGTCCCGTTACCGGTTCCATAGGTAGTCCCAATGGCAGCGAAGAGTTCGGCATAGGTGGTTCGAGAAACCGCTGCGCCATCACAAATCATCCAGCCAGAAGGAGCTACAGTGCCACCAAATATGCTGATGACACCGGCAATGAGTGGACGATCCGGACCCGTATCGCCTGTAAGTCCTCGAACAGACCCAGCATCGAGTTGTGTACCACCACGAGTGCTAAGAACGAGGTTTCCGCTACCATTGACGGCTCCGCTAACGACAGATGCATTCTCTACTTCTTGCAGCTTAGCCGCTGTATAGCCTGTTACTGAAGCCAATAGACTCCTCCTTTCTTAATGTTCGCCGACCAAGGGAGGTCCGACATATCGAATTGTTGTTTGTCCACCGATACCTTTAGCGTCGTCTCGGTTGTGTAGAGTCATGCCGGTGGTACCGGTCATGGTTCCCTGCTGAAGCTTCATGGCAACTTGATATCCCGGAGCAATGATGAGATCGAACACCTCTAGGTGCGCACGAACACGGAATGTTGGATCTTTCTGGAATCCTCCGCCACTTGTGCCGTTGACGAAGGTTGTTCCGTCTGATCCAAGGACCTGTAGGACAAAGTCAGGAGCCCCAGCACCTTCAAGGATCTGAGTCCACTGGCGAATATCGTAACGACCGTGTTTGAGAATTTGCGTTAGGGTGCCGTTGGTTGTAAACCAAGACGCCCCACCTCTTCTCTGCGTAGTCGTAAATCCACCTATCAGACTGTTCCAAGTAACCCAAAGAGGCGCTGCCTCCAGAGTAATACTAGGTCCCCCTTCACCGGTTGGATACCAGCCAGCTGTCGAGCCTGTGACTAGACCGGGGACGGTCAGACCAGTGGTACCTGAGACAGCATAGAAGCTTTCTTCCCATCCAAGGTCCGTATTAAACCAAGCAACCCTCTGCTGAGCCAGAGCAACTCTTGCAGTATTGTCAGCGGGAATACCATATTTAGCATTACGCTGAGCAGTGGTACCCCGATCTTTCGTTGTGAAATATCGAGGCAGGTTTGTTCCACCGCCTTGAGGACCCTTCGCACCAACTGAGATGATGTAGTTAACAGTCAAATATGGCTGAAGGTTGTTATGCCATGCTCCGCCGCCAGTAGCGACGGTGGGTTTGTCGTAGGCCACAAAAGCATCAGACGCGTTCAAACGAGTGTTATTACCCGTGAAGTTCTTATCATCGACGCCAGAGTAACCCAATATGCCGTGAGTGTGTGAAGGCAAGTTATCAGCGGTAAGAGTTACCTTCTTTTGTCCGCCAAATTCACCAACGGTATCAAACTCTGTCTGAGCAGAATCGTGACCCACACCCAAACGTCCACGAAAATCAGGAAGTTGGAATGTGGTAGACCCGTCGCCGGTTCCATACCTAGTTCCGACCTCCGAATATAGCTCGGCATACTCAGTTCGGGAAAGTTGACGTCCATCACAGAGCATCCAGCCCTCAGGAGCTACGGCACCTGCAAAGAGAACGATATTACCGGCCTTGTGTGGACGTTCTGGGCCCGTAAAGCCCTTAGGACCCTTGACATTACCGGCAGGTATTGGCGCTCCATCACGGCGTTCCAGTACGAGACCACCAGCACCGTCAACGCTGCCGTCAACGACAGTGCCGTCCACGACTTCCTGTGTTCTTTCTTGGTTATAGGTAATGATGGTGGGCATACTGGACTCCTTCCTTACAGAGAGCTAATTCGAACTTCATCTTCGTTAATTGGTACGACAGAATCCCAGTTGATGGTAAACATGTCGCCCGTTACTGCAATTGCTTCATCAGGTCCGACGACGGTGAAGGTTCCATCGCCATTGTCCGTGACCTTCATGAGAGCATTGTCTACAAACAGGTCAAGCAATTCTTGCGGTGTTGGGAGGCGCGCTTCCGTAGTCTCAGTTCCGTAAAGAACCTGTTCTACCGCTTCAAGCGCCCAAGGATATACGACTCTGGAGTCGAGAACCAAGTGGGCGCCATATTTGACGCCGAATGCGGCATCCTCGAACTTGACTGGGCGAGTTGTGATTTCCCAACTGAATGTTGAGGGCTCTACGTCTTCACCTAGCGACAGGAATTCCTTTTCGGAAGGAGCCGCCAGAGCATTGTAGAGAATATGGATCTTGTATGCGTGATCCAGCGAGTTGACGTCGTTCCCGATAAGAGTACGATATGACAACCCAAACTGTTTACGCTTTTGCTGTGTGATCGAGAGACCATTTGCGATCTCTTCTGATCCATCACAGGTTTCGAATTCCAGTGGGTAAGTGAAGGCCTCAAGAGTAGCCTCGAATTCTTCGGGGGTAGCCCGGTTAACGGACTTGACCCCATCAAGGTAATATGCTTGAGACTCACCACCGGAAGGAGACTCCGAGACCGAGATCAACCCGTTCCAAGGAATACCTTCAGCGCCATCGAGGTATAGCACACCTCGATCGACCCCAGCTTCGAAAAACTTGTCGCCAATAGTGTTCCATCTAAGTTGAGTCATTTAGTGCCTCCTTCCGGCAGTGATATTTTACTAGCTAGTTACAACTTGAAGCTCTCGGAGCTTCTTGACCAGCATCTTGCCGATGACGGTCTTGCAGGCTTCCGTGTAGTGAACCGAGTCCGTGAGGAGCTGCGGAGGAACCGTTCCAGTAGCCATTGCATCAGTGTCGGCCTGTGTCGGCGTAAGCCCTGCATCCGCAAGACCGTACGTCGCCAAGTAATCCCTCAAGGAAATGAAGTAGCGCCCAAATTCCAGACGCATGGCAGTCTCATATGAAGCTCGAGAAGCTGCTGATCCCGAAGAAAGGCCAAGAACAACCATCTTGAATCGACCCTTGTAATGGTCCTTCATCAGTTTGTGACGGTTGATCAGATCGGCATCGTCGGCATGACCACCATTCTGCCCCATGAATACGATCATTAGACCATCGTTCCAATCACGATCCGCTTTGGTACGAATTGCAGTGGGTCGATTGATGACGACCTCTGACCCAGCAACAGACCGAGTGAACGTGAAGTTACCCGTCGTGTCGTTGTATGCCGTACCGGTGAAGGCCAACGTACCTTCGACCCCGTCGATCTTCACAGGGTTCACATGCGATCCACCACCCTGCAGCAGAGGCATTGTCTTCTTTCCGAGGAAGGAAGTGATTCCACTGGCATACGTACCGATCTGAACCGGCGTTGTTCCTGCCGGAATTGTGACGTTGTTGATCATCATCACATCGCCACCCTGACGAGCGGCAATTGAGTTGGTTGATTCGCCACCGGTACCCGCGTTGTATACAGGGATACCGAGATCGGAGGCGAGGACTCCAGTCCAGCCACCACCAGCAGTGAGTGAGTCACCCCAACAAGTGATGTAGGGAGGCTGCTTACCGTCTACAAATGCCTTTGTGGCATATACAGACGGGTCAAACCCCCGCACCATATCGGCGATGAGAATACCCTTCTCAGAAGCCTTGTCGTCGATTACTGCAGCACCGATTTCCCAGTTGATCGCAGGAGTAGTGGCCGCACGGGTTTCCGAACCACCCAAGAAATAGACAGTGTCTGTATCCAGAACACCGGCCGCTTTCAAGAGAGGGTAAAGCTCGTCGCCCGTCTTCTGAGTCCAGTAGGTGGAAGCGTCCATGGTGAACTTGACGTTCGCCCACTGTGAACTGTTCTTGCCGACGCCGATCTGGTTGTTAAGCGTAGGTTTCATTTCAGACAGAGAGTCATCGAAGTGGAAGAAGAATTTCTTACCCTTGATGTTCAGCAGAGTTCCGAGGTTTGCCGAAACAATCTGATAGTTCCAGTTGGTATCTGGCTGAGTCGTCTGAACACGCGTCCATCGTGTAGACAATCCTGAAGGAACCTGACTCATGGCGAGTGTCGACCCACCAGATCCACCGAGGTTAATTCCAGTGGAAGGCAGAACTGTTGCAAATCGACGAGAGTCATCGCTGAATCCAGCCAAGGAGCTCGTCTTCGGTGGTGCAGTCACCGTGAAGTCCGACTCCACATCGTTGGCCATCGCAATACGAAGCCACATATCCGATGAGTAGTTGTACGAGCTGTCGGACGATGTACCTGAGCTGCTGTACATCCGCTGGTTGAAGTAGACGGTGGTTCCATCAGCGATTGTCTTGCCAGCAAGCCAGTCTTCGATCTTGACTGAGTAGAGACCGCCACCATGATTGGTAGTGGTCGATGCTGTCAGATCAAGCTGGACCCATTCCGATCCCGGACCCCAGTCGCCACCAACGTTCAGAGCGTAGTTTACAGAACCGCCCGGAGCATTCTTGATTGTCGTGGCTGACAGGTCCTTCTGTTCGCCTCGGAAGTAGATTACCTTGTTCCGAATAGAAGCGCGGGTACCAAGTGAAATTTGGTTATTGATGTACCAGACGTTTGTCTGATTCTTGGCGAACTTGAGTCGGTAAAATGACCCATTCGTGAGCCCAACAATCTCAGGGTTCCATAGGGTTGCCCCTCCGTTTACCACCGTGTTGGTTGCACGCCGAGGGTCCATGGACGCGGTAACGTCCTTAAGACCAGCCGATGGAACGTCGAGAGTTACGACGCCCGTTTTACCGTTGAGACTTACGACACCACCGGCAGCACCGGTATCACCTTTATCGCCTTTGGAACCTTTGACTACGCCGGCATTGAAGGTCGTGTCATCGGCTCGCTTGAGGATAAGCTCCCCAGCACCATTGACAGTACCTTCTTTGACGGTCTGCTTGTCGATCTCGCTTTTAAGCTTTGCTTGGATTCGGGGCGGAAAGTTTCCGTCGGCATCCGCACCGACAACTTTGTATGGTCCAGCCATGTTAGTCTCCTGAAATGTAGGTGCCGGATTCGTCCGGATCTTCGGTCACGTTGTCGTTGATGATGAAGAAACCTTCATCATCTGGATCTGGCGAAACAGAGTTCGCTGCGATCAAGTAAAAGCCCGGGTCGTTAGGATCTTCACTTAGATAGGTCCCTTCGACAATGGCTATGATCTCTCCGGGTTTAGGCAAACGTGGTTCTTGCCCATTTCGACCGTAGAGTATGTCTTCGATCTTAGCCAAAGCCAACGGAGTGATCTTGGTCGAATCGATAGTTAGTGTTGCAGTCCTAGCCACCTACATCTCCTTTCTGTTTACTACCCCTTGGACTGTGCCTGTGCTCTGCGCTGCGCATTAAGTTTCTGACGCTCAGAAACCATGTCGCGTTTACTCATCTTCTTGGGCGGTGAGTTCTTGCTGTTGCAGACTTCGATGAGTGTGAAAAGTCTTGACAGATGCCAGTGCTCGAACTCGATTGGGATCTGAAGTGCAATCATCCAGTAGTAGATGACCTCAGCCGTGATGAATTCACGAGCTCGCCCTCTACTATTGGCTGGACCTTTATTGTTGATTACCGTTGCGGTCATCTTGGCGTTAATGTAGTTGTTGACTTGATTGATGCAGTCTTGCGGGAGGTTTTGGTAAACCTCCGGGGGAACATCAGGGGTCAAACACATGCAGTGTATGTACCCTAAGATTTCCTCGGCTGTCTTTTCATCTGGGCCCAAGAAGGGTTTCTCCCAAGATGCCTCCCATTTTGAAAGGGAGACCAAGGAATGCTCTAACTCCAGAGTCATCTCTGGTGCGACGATAAACTGGTTAGTCTCGTCATCGAACTTGTCGACTGCAGGGATGTGAAGCTTGAGCATTCCCTGATCTCCTTTCTAGTGATTGCCTTACGGCACGTCAACCGTGGTGCCGAAGAGAGCAATGATCTCGGACGGCAGCGGCAATGCAGGCTCTTCAGAAGCCGTACCGTACAGGATCGCCTCGAGTGCTGCCAGATCAGCTGCGTTGACCTTGGTCGAGTCGATAGTAAGCTGTGCGGTCGGCTTAAAACCCGCGACGTCGATGGGGTTCGTCGAGATCTCCCAGCTGAACGTCGAGGCTTCCGGCGATTCGTTGATCGTGGTGTAGGCCTTCTCCGTAGGAGCTGCCTGTCCGCCGTAGATCAGGTGAATCTTGTAGCCGTGGTCCACGCCGTCAACGTCATTACCGATCTTGGTGCGGTAGGCAAGACCGAAGGTCTCGCGCTTCTGCTGACCGATGAAGACGCCGCCGGTGATTTCGGCGGTGCCGTCGCACGCCATGAACTCGTCGGGGTACGTGAAGGCTTCGAGGGTCGCAGCGAACTCTTCAGCGGACTGAATGTTGGCGTAGACCTGATTGTTCGCGTACTGCTTGTTGGACTCGGCACCCGAGGGGCTCTCGGTGACGGAGACGAGACCGTTCCAAGCGTAGCCCTTGTCGTACTCGCCAGTCGTGCCACGGCGGTAAAGTACGCCCTTGTCGACACCGGTTTCGAAGATCTTCTCCGAGACCTTATCCCATTCCAGTACTGTCATGGTGATTCCTTTCAGAAGTAAAGATTGAAAACATCGTGGTAGAGTTGACCTACCACAAAGCGCCTCTCAAAGGAGCATCGTGGTAGGTCGTGAACCGCTTCAGGAATCAGGCTGAGACCGTCCTGATCCATAACAGTTAGTTGGTAGCGCTTCGATTTCTGGTACGGAGCGTTGTTCGCATGACGAGATTCCCTGTTGTCGAGTTTATACAAGATACAGGGGTATTCCATCATGTTGGCCGGCGGCTCCTCGAAGTACGCCTTCTTAACACCGGGAATACTGCTAAGCAACTCATGGAGCTGTAGCTGTTGGTCCGTTGTAAACACCCCCCAAGCTTAAGATCAAGCGGCGACCTTGGACTTCGATACTCTCGATGTGCCAAAGGTCGCCCTCGAACTCAATGTAGCGAATCTGCTTTCGACGTTTGAGAGCATCATGAGCCGCTACAATGCTAATGCGGTTTGTAAACGTAAAGTCTGGAGTAGCTTTCTCTCCAGTCTCGGTGTTGATGTCGTTGCGAAGGACGTCACCGAAGAACTTATGCTCAACGATGACGTCCTTCCAACGACCGGGCGTGACTTCTGCAGTTGTACCGAAACCGATCTTACCGCAGAACCGTGCCATTTTGAAGAGCTACTACGCTGCGGTGTAGGTGAAGACCCAGTGACGCGTCGCCAGAGGAGCGATGTAGTAGCCGGTCTTGGCCTCGGCGTCCACATCAACCGTTTCGGTGATGGTGGTGGTGCCGGCAGGAGTGACCACGCCGTTAACGAGGTAGTCGACACCGGTCACAGCCGGGATCGTCAGCTCATTGGTGGCGGTGTTGAAGGTCGGAGCGACCGGAGTCACTTCAGTGCCTGCATCACGACGGATGACCAGAGCCGACTTGGGCTTGGTCAGAGCACCCGACAGGCGGGTTTCCATCAGGTACTTGTACTGGTTGAAGTCGATGTCGAAGTCATCGAACGAGGTGATCTCGCCACCCTTGTTGGTGCCGACCGTGTAGTCGATCAGGTTGACGATGATGCCGATCAGGGTTGCGTCCTCGCCCATGGGCTCGACGGGAACGATCTCCTTGACGCGGATCGCAGCTGCGAGAGACGCTTCGGTCTCGTACAGGCGGCGGCCCATCTTGTCCTTCAGCAGGAGCATCTCGGTGAGGACGGCGTCCGTGGTGTAGAAGGTCGGGGAACCGGAGCCACGGTAGTTGGTGCGCGAGCGGGTGATCTCGTCGATCATCACGTCCGGAGCAACGTTGGCTGCCAGCTGAACCTTGTGGGCGTACAGATCGTGATCGTTGGCGATCGAGCGGATGCCCGTGCCTTCGGTCTGGCCCTGCGGGTCCTTGATCTTGTCCGCGTGACCCACTGCACGGCCGTCGCCGATGAGGATGGAGCGAGCGATTTCCTCGTTGAGCATGAAGCGGATCTCCCACTTCAGCCAAGAGATGATGTCGATGTCGGTGATGTCGATCACGTCATCGCGGTCCAGCTTCTGCTTCTTGTAGACCGTGGCGGGGCCGGTGGAGCGCTGCAGCAGGACGACAACTTCGTCCTTCTTCAGGGTGCCCTTGGTGTAACCCTTGGCCCGAGCCTCTTCGGCGGTCAGGTCGGCGAGGATGGTCTTGACCTTGGCGAACGGGGAGTGCTTCGTTGCGCCGAGGACCTTCTGGACCCACTCGGTCTGCCGGGCGATGAGCTCCGGGGTCTGCGAGGAAACGCGAGCATCCGGGAAGAGGATGTCGATGTTGGTGATGCCGTAGTCGGCGTGTGCCAGAGTGAAGGACTGGAAGGCCTTCTTGAAGGAGCCCTTTTCGCGGGCGAGGGCGTTGATTTCCTCGACGTCGGCGTGGGAAAGAGTCGGGCGCTGAGCGACGGCCGTGCCGCCACCGCTGGCGTTGGAGTCAAATGCTTTGTAGTTCATGTTGGCAGAGCCTTCCTGATTGTGCTTGAGAGTGGAATCCTCAGACTCATTGGAGCCGTCGGTGTGCTTGGCAGACTTGTCGGAGTCGTCGGACTCTTCCTCATCTTCATCGACCTCGGACTCAAGGGCGGTGCCGATGAGTGCGTTGACGATGGTTCGCTGCTTGGGAGAGAGGGAGTCAATGACTTCCTTGACGTCGATCTCTTCGCCGTCTTCAGCGTGGATGACGATCAGACCGTCATCATCGTCGTCGTGCTTGGCAGTCGAGCTGCTAGCTGCGTCTCCGAGGATGGCGAGAACGACCTTCTCCTGCTTCGGGGTGAGGGAGTCCCATACGTCCTGTACGGTCTCGGTGTCCTCATCCTTGGCGGCCGGCTTTTTGGCTGGCGCTGGAGCTTCCGCGTGTGCGAGAGACGGGATCGTCGGGGCTTCATCCCAAGAGATGATGACCTCGCCGAACATGGTGTCCGTGCCGTCGCCACTGTGCTGAAGGTTGACGTCCAAGATGAACGCTTCCGGGTTTGCACCCTTGTAGACCAAGCTGACTTCAGTGATGTTGCCATGAACAACGTCTGCGCCGTGCTGCTTGAGTCGGTTTGCGAAGATGGACAGAGCCTTGATGTCGCCGTGGCGAACGAGCTCCTTGGCTTCCTGCGCCGAAGTCGTTTCATTGAAGAATGCTTCGGTGTAGACGCCGTCTTCACGGTGGTGGAGGATCGCGTGTCCAAGGACATTGCCCGGGCTGTCGTGCTGGTGCATCCAGACGAGCGGTACCTGAGTTTTGTCCTGATGGAGGAATGCGCCGTGCTTGATCGTTCGACCATCGGAGCACTCACGATCAAATCGAGTTGCATAGCCTGTGAAATCAGGCAGCTTGGTCGCTGTCGCTACTGTCATTTTGAAGGTTCTCCTTCCTTTCTTGAGTTGCTTCCGGTGGTTGATTGACTTTGCCAACGTTGTCTTCGTTAGGCATGTTGGAGTTCTGCAGTTTGTCTGCCTTGGCTTCCTTCGAAGGCATGAGCCCGAGAGCCCGTGTCCTTAGTTCGTTGGAAGTCACTACTTCGTTACGCGAAAGCTTGTCACCGATGTCGGCAATCTCACTAAGCGCCAGATTCTTAAACGGATCTTTGAAGTATCGAACTCGCTGGCCCTGCGAGCGAGCAGTCTTAGAGATGAACTTTCGTTCAAGCCCTTCGGTGATCGCTGCGAGGATCGGATCGACGGTTCGGTTGTGATAGTTGATCATTGCCCGTTCGTCGGCCGTACCATCGAAGACATCTTTGGGGATGCCGAGTTGTGAGTACAGCTGCTTCGTCAGGAATTCCACCTGAGCCAGCATGTTGTTCTCCGCAGGACGGTTAAGCTGCGTGATCTTCTCAGTCGCATCAGCATAAGCAACGCCGTACTTGGAATTGTGCAGCTGCTCTTCCATGTCTTGCCGTCGTTGTGCAGCCATAGCCTTTTTAGACTCGGTCTTCACAACATATGGAAGCTGGATGATGATGTCGAGCTTGCCAGATCCAGCCTGCTCATCGATCGCATCAAGAAGGCTTAGCTTTCGCGTCAAACGCTTAAGCGTCGAGACCTCATCGTTCATCACCGCATAAAGCGGGTTCTCGATGATGGCGACATTTCGTTTAAGGAATGTCCGCTCTTCCTTATTGCCGCTATCTGGGTTGTAAACCAGAACGCGAACATGTTCGGGGAACCAAGCTACGACTTCTCCAACGCGAAGTTCTTTGATGTCATACGACATCGAGGTTGCCGGATCTTTATCGGCTTCCATGATGCAGATTGCGGCGACACCCTTGTCGAAGAGGGCCATGGCAATATTCTGTCGGAATGCACGAGCGCCTTCGTCGAGGTTGGCCTCGAATGTCAAGCAGTCGTTAAGACCACTAGTCATCGTATCCACATACTGATCGGTGTCTTTGTCGACTCGAACGTGGAGTATGCGATGCGCAGCAACGTCAATTGCGATCTGGTTGTAGATTGCCGTGATAACGGTCTTGTCTCCGGACGAACGCATTCGAGTTCGACTGGGATTAAAACCATAGCTACCCGAACCACTGCCGCCCCAAGAGACGAAACGGTTAGTATCTTCTTTTGAGAACGTTTTGTACGCAGCGTGCAATAGATTGTCTTTTAGCTCTTTAAATATGCCCATATGTTACCTCCTCTCGAGGGTGTCGTAGTTAGGAGTGAGAATTAAGAAGAGCCCTGCTGTTCTCGGATCTGCCTTTGGAACTCTTCAGTAAGTTCTTTGCCCCTGCCGATGTTGTCGATGCGGTTCATCTCGCTGTTAACGATACTTGCCACACCACCGAGACCAACTACAGCCATTCCGAGCATCGCGGAGACCTTGACGCCGTGCAGAACCTTCTCGCCCGTTTTGCGTTGCTTCGCAATGGAGGCGTCAGAGCCGTTGTCGATTTCGAACTTCTTGTCTGCGATCCTGCGATCGAGATGTTCCTTACCTTTGTTCGTCCTTGCGGTCAAACGCTTGGCGGTGAGTGTCCGAACCTCGGCCTGTCGAACAGCCTGCCGATTACGAGCATCCGTGATTGTGGCATTACGAGCTTTGGACTCGGCGACTTTGCGCTTGCCCCACTTCATACCCGGAACGCCATAGTGTTCGAGGTGATCTTCAACTTCTACTGTCATATTTCACCTCCTATTGTTCCCAGTCGGATTCACTCAGGGCAGTTCCTACTTCCCCAGCGAACTTACCCACCTGAACAGCGATATGTACCGCTGCGGCAGTGGAAGCCATCAGGGTGGCGCCAGCCGTACCCTTAAGAAATAGGACACCAACGGTACTCTTCTTGGCGATAGAAGCGTCACCGCCCTCTTTGAGGACGATCTTCTTCTCCTTGATCACTTTATCGAGGTGTTTGCGTCCGGCATCCGTTTGAGCACGGAGCTTTTCCTTTTTCAGCCCCTTGATCTCGTCCTTACGGACTCGCTGTCGGGCTCGGGCATCTTTAATGGTGGCATTGCGTCGCTTGCCCCACTTCATACCCGGAACGCCGTAGTGTTCGAGATGGTCTGTCACTCGAAGGCCTCCTTATTGGCTTTGTAGGCGACATAAGCATCCAGAAGTGCGGATACGTTATCGATCTTTTGGTCGTGACGCTTCTTGAGAAGCTTGCGGTTGCCGTTGGTGTCTTCCATCGTAATGGCGTTACCCATGGCGTAGCTCATCAGGGCCTGATCGAAAAGTAGTTCTCGTCTAGCGCTCAGATGCTTAAGTTCACCCAAAGGAACAGACTCAGTTCGGGCGCCCTGAGGAACCTTTTCGATTCCAAAGGGTCCGTTCTCAGCTTCCCATCGAGTTACGAACTCTTTTGCGTTGTACGGGTCGAAGCCGAAGGCCGAAACGTCGTACTGATTCTTTTCGATGAATGCCTCGAGGTCATCGTAGACAGCCATCATGTCGAGAATGGTTCCCGGCATGACGTGAAGGCTGAATTCTCGAATGAACTCCTCATACTTCTGGCGAGGACCGCTAGAAAGTTTCATGTAGGTGTTCTCAGAGATGTAACTTCGAGTGACTATTCCAAACTTCCCATTCCGCAAAGGAAACAGGAAAGTGAAGGCACAAAAGTCATCACCCTGTGAGAGGTCGGCTCCCAGAGCACAAGGTAGCCCCCAGTAATTCGGAACAAACTTATGCGGCTCGGTCTCTTCGTAGGGGAAGAAGTACGTATAGCCTTCCATGGGAATTCCGAAACGCTTAGCCAAGATATCGTTCCGCGCTGCAGGTGCAGCTTCAATGCGGTCGACATCTCGCTGGTAATTCTCATAGGAAACTGTGATGCCAATGTTGGGCTGTGCCTTCTCCCACATCCGGTGATCGGGCACCTCCTCGAGTTCGTCGAGCTTGTAGTGCCAGATTGAGATGTGAGGAGCATAGGTCTCATCTCTAAGGATCTTGGAGAGTTCCATTTTGATGGTATCGCCACTACCGTTACGGACTGTACCCTCGGAGCTAATGGCCACGATCAGGTAGTCGTCCAACTTGGTAGCACCCTGCTCGATTGCCGCCACCACATCTTCACGAACGTCTCCGGAGAGCCACTCATCGATCGTCGAGATCTTGGGTCGGAGACCCTGAAGCTTGTCGATCTTCATTGGGCGAACTTCGAGTAGAGAACCTGTTAGAAAGTTCTCGATACCCTTCTTGGTAGATGCGAGTTTGACTCGATTCATCTTGTCGCCGGTCGTGTTCTGCAGTGAGCCTTCGGTGAGGAACCTGAACAGAGGACCGCGAGAGCGAGTGATCGCTGTTCTGAAGGGAGACATGACTTCATCAGCTTGCTTCATGGTTGGAGCAGTGGTGATCTGATGAGAGGTAGCGGTATCCACGTTCAGGAAGTAGCTTTGAATGCACTCGGCGTACATCGACTTGGCTGCACCACGAGCAACGATCAAGTACTGCTTAACGGTGAGCCGTTTCTTGACCGCTTTACGGACAAAGCGTCCGCCATGGTTGTCATTCGATGGTTCGTAGACACTGGCGTCTTCGAAGTAGTACCAACCGAAGATCTGTTCCGCCCAAAGCTTGAAGCTATCGAGCATATGGAAGTCAGTACCGTCGGTTAGGGTCAGCTCATTCTCACAGTATGAGATAAAGCCGTTGATGGCCATGTCATCGTAGTAGTAGATGGGATTGGCGATGAGTCCGTCGATCCTATTCATCTCTGCTTCGATTTCTCGGCAGATCATGATCTCTCCATTGAGCACTCTCTCTCGAAATTGCCCGTAGTAGATAGGTGTTGCTGTGTTGGATAGGCCCATCGCCAACCCCCTCTCGATTTATTAGAAGCCCGGCCGCTTTGCGAACTGCATTACGACCGGCTTAGGTTTTGGGGCTGCTGCCACCGCTAACTTGGTTCCCAGCTTAAGGCCGCCGGGCGTGACGAGCTTGTCGATCTCACGGTTGACGTAGCTCTTGGCCTGCTGCTTGCCGATTTCTTTGAGAATGTCGACAGCGATCTTCTGACCCTCGGAGACCTCGTGCGCATTAAGCGACTTGAACTCCTTTTCAAGCTTGAGACGGTTGATTGCCGACTTTAGATCGTCGTCACTCATGTCTTTTACTTTGGCTCGGGCTTCGGCTCGCCGTTCGTTCTCTGCTTTTCGAGCTTTGCTGCGGGACCTACGTTTACCCCACTTCATACCGGGCACGCCGTAGTGTTTGAGGGTTTCCTCATCTACTCGGATACCGTGCTCGCTAAGTACATCTCCTGCGCTGACTCCCATTTCACCTCCTCAGCATCGATGTTGAGCAGCCACTCGAGGTGAGTAGCCTGCCGTTCCATGGCTTGCGTTGCTGGTCCGGTTGCCGGAGGATCATACAGCATCCGTACCTTCAAACCCATGTAGGTTTTGACGGCGTGGATCTGTTGTTCTCCGATAAAGTCGGCCCACTTCGCCTCTCGGTTGAGAATCATGAATCCGTGTTGCGGACCGATGCCCAACTTCTTCAAGACGAAGAATATGGTGTTGATGTGGACCATAATCTCGAGATCGAATGACGTATCTTCGGGATCAAGGCCGCACTGCAACTTGGTTACGTCGAGAATGCTGTCGTTATCCACCCGGCCACCCCTCACCGAGAACCACGAATATGAAGACTGCAATCTGAACGAGAGCAATCATGAACATCGTGACTACGAAGAGCATGTAGCCGATAATGGCGCAAAGTGTCGCCAAAGCCAGAGCTTTAAGCGACACTTCGACAGCCTTACCAGTCGTCATGAGTAACGACGGTTGATCTCTGCCTGAACGGCATTGAAATGAACACCAAGAGCGGCGCGCCGAGCGTCACCATTGCCATATTTGCCAGCAAGGGTTTCTTCAACGAGCTGATTGATGTTCACACCACCGTTTAGACGACGATTCACCTCTGCCTGAACGGCATTGTAGTGAACGCCGAGAGCGGCGATGCGCTGTTCACCGGAACCGAATGCTCCGATGAGAACCTGATCGGCGAGGTAGGAAATGTTGACTCCCTGAGGAGCTACACCGCCACCACCAACACGACGATTGATGATTGCCTGAACTTCGTCGAAGCGAGCACCGAGTGAAGCGCGTCGTGCGTCTCCATTTCCGTGCTTTCCTGCCAGAACTTCATCGGCGAGCTGATCACCAGTCTTGGCGACAGCAGGTGCTACACCAACACCATGTCGACGGTTGACTTCTGCCTGCACAGCGTCGTAGTTCCCGCCGAGGGAAGCGCGTCGTGCCTCTCCGGTGCCGTGGAGACCAGCAATAACTTCGTCGGCGAGCTGCCAGACAGTCTTCGCTGCGACGGGAGGCGTAGCGGGAGTAGCAACCGGTGTTGCAGTCCCAGCCATGTAGCCGTTGGCGAGGTCGCGTGTGCGAGGCATGAGCCACCAGAGGTTTCCACCGGGGCAGGCCGTGGCGAACCACTGACGGTGACCCTGATAGTTGCCTTCGGAGACTGCGCCCCAACCGTGACGTACAGCGATGTCGGCGAGAAGCGCAACAACCGCTGCGTAAGCGGCTTCGGAAATGGCCCAAGAGTGTGGGTCATCATCGTTGCCGTTGATCTGACCGGATTCGTTCTCTACTTCGAACGTAATCGCCGGTGCGTCTGCCTCGAATGAACCGGAAGTCCAAGCTCGGTACTCTTCCGGAACCTGACCCCAGATGGAGCCATCGTTCAGAATGTTGTAGTGAACCGAAGCCGGAGCTGAAGGGTCCGTGAGACGCCGAGTGCCGGCGCCGTTCATGCCTGCGTGGTGGTGCTGCAGAACCCGGACGATGGACGAGCCGTTTCGAGATGAGAATTTGTTGTGATGAGGGATGGTGCCTGCAATGAGGTCGGAAAATGTCATGCTACGCTCCTTAGTGTTCGGTTTCCCCACAAGCGGGTATCGCCGGGACGACGTTCGACTACCGGAAGTGCCAGCAGCGATCGATCACCATAGTGAATTGCATTGTGGGTTCTGTGTGTTACGGAGATTAGATACTCTGGATCGAGAATATCCTCATTGCCGTGGATGATGTCTTCCGGCACCATCGGATTCATGTGGTGAATCAGGATTCGATCGTAAATGTCGAACCCTTCCATACCAAGATCACAGCCGTAGTCGCGTGCAATGACTTCGTCTCGAATAAGACGCCATTCTCGTGATCGGTAGAACTGTTGGTTACGATGACGTTCGGACCCGAAGGTACGATCGCCTACAACACCTTTGAGTTTGAGGTAATCAAAGCGTTCAACAAATGTTTCGAGCTGAGACAGCTCACTGAATGATCGGGTCATCGGGTTCTTCACTGTCCTGTCCGGAATAACCACGCATGGCGTTCATGGCATCCTCGTAGAGCTTCTTCATCTCTTCAGCATTAGCCAGATCCTTGACCTTGGCTTCGACGAGAAGCGTTTCCTGCTTAAGCTTCTGAAGTTCCTGCTTCTGAACTGTAGAACCGACTTTGAGGAAGTGGACCAGTTCCTGTGAGGATGCGGTTCCTTTACGAATGCGCATTTCTACGACATCGTAAGCTAGTGCGGCTAGCTGTGCCTCTCGAGCTTCGGGCGATCGAGCAGGTGGGAACCGTTCGAGGCTAATACCATCTGGTTCGATCTCGGCGTCGTAGACTTTACGAGGCTTAGCCACTATTGCCGTAGACTTTTTAGGTCGACCGGGACCAGCCATAGGTATTCACCTCCTGTTAATGTAGTAATTGAAGTGGCCAGAGTTGCCAGAGTGGCAAAATTATGCAAAAGTGGTCACACCATGTAGAGGAACCATGAAAGAGCACTAGATCTCGAACGGATTCTGAGCAATCCGCCTCTTGAAAGGAGTGCACAGGGGATGAGCCTGTACTTTGTTGTGAGATCTAGTACCCTATCGTGGCTACTCTACATAGATGTGTATGGGTTGTAATGCGTGTAGGTATAGTTCTAACCTACTTTGGGTATAGTTTTGCCTAGTGAAAGAACTCCAGAAATCCGCGTCGGCATGGATCGATCGAATCGGATGAGACCATTGTATCCGGTGAGATCTGGAATTCTATCAACAGGCAAAAGTGGTCAGCCCATGTAGGCTTTATACGGTACCTAGAGCTCGGTTACGCCAATAACCTGCTGGAACAACTAATCTCACTTGGCCGACCCGGAAAGCCGGAGACTAGGAGCGTCTAGGTACCTTATAAAGCCTACATGGGCTGGACTACTTAGGACTTGTCGCCGTCCTTGGAGGAGGTGCGGCTGCGGGAGGTCGCGGTCTTGGACTCGTTTTCCTCGTGTGCGGAGTGCGCGGCGAGCCGGCGGTCGATGACCTGCTCGTAGAGGTCCTGATTGGGGACGATGAAGTCGACGGGCTTGGTCAGTTCAGGCGCTTTGGATTCGTTTGCGGGCGTCTCGGCCATGATGGAACCTTTCGTTGGCGACATTGAGTTGAAAACATTCCCCGGAAAATTCCCCCGGGGCATTTTTTAAGG
>Ga0307413_10000142_pt1 | contig 19184 bp, 19 predicted proteins | sample DK1Ometagenome_3_FD_203714 | JGI IMG/M metagenome (GOLD analysis project Ga0307413, IMG submission 203714) | Maize rhizosphere microbial communities from greenhouse at UC Davis, California, United States - DK15-O-2 | ecosystem: Host-associated > Plants > Roots > Rhizosphere > Soil | place: USA... | reverse complement strand
TTCCTGAGCCTGCATAAAATTCGGAGCCATCAAAAGGGCAAGTAAAATTGTATATAGAAATTTTTTCATATTACTTTTAGTTAATAGCATTTAATTTGAATACATAAGATACAAAGGCAATTCCGCCTGAAGAATGCACTAATTGAAGTTCCATTTCGTCATTGTTTCCAGGAACCGAAGTCAGTCTGAGTTCGTCTGTTTTTTGCGTTTTCTGAGCGTCGCTGTACAAATAAATTCGAACCGGACCGCTTGCGTTAGTTGGTTGAAAATCGGAACTTAATCTCCAAAATCCTGTTTTGGCAAACAATGGAGGAACGTCTCCCAGAACTTCATAACTTGTTGGGTTCATGCTTTCATCTACGTTAAATTTGATTTTAAAATCTTCGTAGTTAAAATACGTACTCAAGTTTTGTTCACTTGGTTCGATGGCATTTGCCTTAGCAGATTCATCAACCATTTTCAAATTTGTTAATCCCCAATTTCCGTTTACTTTCTCGTAAAGGGTAATCGGATCAACGTAGCTTCCGTCTTCTGTATTATCACAGCCAATAGCCATGAAACACATCAAAACAGCTAACCAATAAATACTTTTACATTTCATAAATTTGTGGTTTGTTTCGTTAGTTTTTTTGTCTCTTTAAAGAATGACGAAACTAGATGTTAAATAAATCTAAAAAAAAACATCTGAGAAAAATAAAGATATATTTTGAGTTAATATCAAATCAATTATTTAATAATCAACATTTTATAATATTTTGCTGATTCAAAAAATCAAGACGTTGTTTAGATCAAATTGCATGTTTTTTTAATGGTAATAATGACAATATCTAAATTTATATATGCATTTTTTTCACTATACATATATATAATTGCTTTTTATTGTATAATTGCAAATTATTAGACTACTTTTAACATTAGAAGTGATTTGACTTTATAAATCACACATTTCTAAATACAAAAAAGCTAATTTTAAAGTTGCTCAATCATCAACTCTTTTAAAATTATTCTGAATTAAAACGAAATTACCACTACAAATCAAAAACTAACTTTACCCCCTAACCAAAACACCATGCGAATAATATTGATTCTGTATTTTTTTATTGCAGGTTTTTCTCTGGCTGCGAAAGAGAAAAATCCTGTATTGGAAGAATTGGATAAAGTGCTTCTGAAAAAAGAAGTGTACTTAAAAAAGAAATATCATAAAATTGCAGCCTTAAAAAAAGACGTTTCAAAATTTACTCTAAGCCAAAACAACGAACAATTGTACAATTGCTACATGTCGTTGTTTGAAGAATACAAATCTTTTAAATACGATTCTGCTTATTATTATCTGGAAGAAGCAAAAATTAAAGCCATTGTTTTAAAAGATCCGAAGTTTTTGGCTAAAAGCCGAATTAAAGAAGGTTTCGTATTGCTTTCATCCGGATTGTTTAAAGAAGCAATTGATACTTTGAATGTTATCGACGACCAAAAACTCGACCAGAAAAATAAATTTGAATATTATTCTATAAAAGCCCGTGCTTATTATGATCTCGCCGATTATAATAAAGACCAGCGTTTTAATATTCATTATGTGCAGCAAGGAAATCATTTCCTAAAAAAAGCCTTAGAATTAATTGGAACCAACAGCAACGAATATTGGGCAGCAGAAAGTTTAAAACGCCTTAAACAGCAAGATTGGCGAGGTGCCGAATTTGCCTTTAGTTACTGGATAAATAACTACAATCTTCCGCCGGATTACTACGGAATCGCAACTTCGAGTCTCGGTTATATTTATTCGGAAAGAGGATATACAAACAAAGCAATTTATTATCTCGCACTCGCCGCTATTGCCGATGTTAAAAATGCGACCAAAGAAACGACAGCGTTGCGAAATCTGGCCAACGAACTCTTTAAAATGGGCGAATTAGACAAGGCAAACGAGTACATTAATATTGCGATGGACGATGCGACTTTTTATAACGCAAGACATAGAAAAATTGAAATTTCGTCGATCTTGCCTATTATCGAAAAAGCACAATTAAATAATGTAAAAGATAAAAATGACAAACTGGAGAGAATTATAATTCTGTTAACGATTCTGACTTTTATTATTATTTTGTTTCTGATTATCATTTTCAAACAATTAAAAGAAAAGAATAAAGCGAGAAAAATAATGGCTTCATCCTATGCGCAATTGCAGGAAATGAATGTGAGTTTAAGCGAAGCTAATGCTATTAAAGAAGAATATATTACATATTTTATTAAAGCGACATCGGCGTTTATAAATAAAATTGATCATATCCAGAAAAGCACACTTCATAAAATTATCACCAAGAAAACAGACGAAGTTATCGCGAGTTTAAAACGTTATAATGTAAAGGAAGAACGCGAAAATCTTTTTCACCAGTTTGATGAAATCTTCCTGAAATTATTTCCCACTTTTGTAACCGATTTTAATAATTTATTTCCAAATGATCATAAATGCATTGTAAAAAAAGGAGAACTTTTAAATACCGAATTAAGGATTTTTGCCTTGTACCGATTAGGGATTCAGGACAGCAGCCAAATGGCCGAATTTCTGGAACTTTCTGTAGCTACAATTTATACGTATAAAACGAGAATCAAAAGCAAATCAGATTTTAAGGATACATTTGAGGAGAAAATTATGGCTATTAAAACGATATGATTTAATAAAAATAGCCACGAATTCACGAATTTATTTTCATCTGTATGAATAAAAAAATTCGTGAATTCGTGGCGGAAAAACTTTTATTCTGTTTCCAATTGAAGAACTACATTTTGATAACGTTTGCTCAACGAAAACAACTGTTCTGCAAAAATCATAATTGCCAGTGGAACAAATAAAAATGCCGTTAAATCTTCTTCGTATAAAAAATAACTGCTTACTATAAAAATTCTCCCATATTCCAGGTAATAAATCCATCTGCGCTGTTCTAATAAAGCACCGCAATTGACTAACGTTATCAGAATAAAAGTCAACACAAAAACTTTATCAAAGAGATTTAAAACATCAAAATAATATGTAAAAACCGTTAGAACCAAAGTACATATTCCCAATTGAATATAAAGATAATTACGAAATCTTAACCTTTGATGCGGATTGCTTTTATCCTGCAAAAAACGTTTTTCTAATATCGGTCGAATATCCTGATCCATATGCGCAGGACTTCCAAAAACGGCTTTCCATTTGGCTTTAAAACCTTTGGAACGTTTCCATAATTCGTAAATTTCAAAATAATAATGAAAATGCTGCCAAAGAAAACTGTAGCTTTTCAGCGGATGCGTTAATCCGTATTTTGGTTTTTCTTCTTCTTCCTGGAAAGTTCCAAAAATACGATCCCAAAAAGTAAACATATCTCCATAATTTTTATCCAGGTATTTCTCGTCAGAGGCATGATGAACACCGTGAACTGATGGCGTTACAAAAACATATTCTAACCATTTTATTTTACCAATAAGCTGTGTATGTGTAAAAAAGGAGTAAGCGCCGTGAACAATCAGCATTGTGATTACCATTGTAGGATGAAAACCAACAAGTGGCAAAATACACCAAAAACCGGTTCGTACAACCGCCTGAAAAGTTGTGATTCTGGCTGCAGCAGTAAAATTAAATTCTTCGCTATGATGATGCACAATATGCGCCGCCCAGAAAAAATTGACTTCGTGACCTAATCTGTGGTACCAATACCAGACAAAATCGGTCGCAAGAATTAAGGCAAACCAAATAAAAATGTTACTCGGAATATCAAGGATTCGGTAATTATTATAGATAAAATAATAGAGCTGATAAAAACTTGCGGCCACAAAAAGATTGATTAATCTTTCGGCAATACCAATACTAATGTTCGAAACAGAGCTTTCATAATTGAAAATCTCAGGTCTTTTTTTGCGCTGTGCCAGTTTGTATTCCAAAAACAAAAAAATGAAAAACGCAGGCATTGCAAACGCCAGAAAATTAATATGTTCCATTTTAAAAATTACTTTTTTGATTTATTATAGAAGTAATACAATCTATTTAAATATTTTTTTAACACATAGAAACATAGCTTTTTGAAATCTAAAAAAGTCGTTTCACTTGCATTAACAAACATAGATAGCTATGTGTTAGAAACTAGTTTCTTTTTGATTTGTCTTTTTCAAAATCATAAAATCTATGTTTCTATGTGTTTAATTTTTATTAAGCACAAAAGATTTTAATTCTGTTTGAATTTTGGTGCTTCCAATGCTACTTCTTTTACAGCTTGCGTATCGGCAACTTTTTGCAAAGCGATGACATAAGCCGCAATACGAGGCGTTACATTGTGTTTTGCTGCAATTCTGAAAACAGTTTCAAAACCTTTTTCCAAAATATCTTCCAGACGCGTATTAATTTGGTGAATTCTCCAGGATTCTAAAAGCGAATTCTGAAGCCATTCAAAATAAGAAACCGTTACACCGCCGGCATTTGCCAAAATATCCGGAACAACCAAAACATTATTCTCGTGCAAAATCTGATCAGCATCTGATGAAACCGGACCGTTTGCGCCTTCTACAATGATTTTAGCTTTAATTTCGTTTGCGTTTTTCTGCGTAATAACATCTTCTTTTGCCGCCGGAATCAAAACATCAACTTCCAAAAGCAATAAATCTTCGTGTTTTATGGCAACTGAGTTTGGATATCCTTTTATACTTTTATTATTCAAATTGTAATACAAAATCAACTCCGGAATATTAAGTCCGTCCGGATTGTAAAATGCTTCAGAAACATCGCTCACCGCCACAACTTTCAATCCTTTTTGGTGTAAAAACAAAGCCGAATGCAATCCTACATTTCCAAATCCCTGAATGGCAACCGTTGATCTTGCCGGTCTTAATTTTAATTTTTGAAGTGCCAGAAGTGTAATAATGCTTACGCCTCTTCCCGTTGCTTCTACCCTGCCCAAAGAACCTCCGGAATGCAGATGTTTTCCGGTTACAACAGCATGAATTGGTTTGCCGTGAAGCAATGAAAATTCATCCATTAACCAGCCCATTTCATCTGGACCCGTTCCCATATCCGGTGCAGGAACATCTTTTTCGGGACCAAAAATATCGGATAAAGCTTTTGTATACGCTCTGGTTATTTTTTCTAATTCTGTTTTAGAAAGTGTTCTCGGATCGCAAATAATACCGCCTTTTGCTCCTCCAAACGGAATTCCCGTTACGGCAGATTTCCAGGTCATCCAGGCTGCCAATGCTTTTACTTCGTCAAGATTTACGCCATTATCATAACGTATTCCGCCTTTTGATGGTCCCAAAGCCGTGTTGTGAATTACTCTGTAACCTTCAAAGTTTTGTACGTTTCCGTTATCCAAAACAATAGAAAAATTAACGACAATTTGTTTTTCAGGTCTTTGCAATTTTTGCCTGATTGATTCGTCAAGATTAAGAATATCTGCCGCGATATTAAAACGATCAATCATAGACTGAAAGGGATTCTGTTTAATTATTTCTGTGCTCATTTTTATATTTTTAATTGGGGTTATTTTTTTGATTAGAATTTTACCTGACTCTTTTTCAAGAGAATTGTTATTGTAAACAATTGTCTGGTATACAACACGGAATCTTGATAAGACAGCACTGCATCATTATGTTGGTATTTCTATTTGATCTCATTTTATTGATTTTTTAAATAGTTCTAAAAAAAAGCCTTTCATGGTGCATGAAAGGCTAAAAAAAAATAACTAACAAGTTCCATTTTCTATTAACGCCATTTCATTACATAGTTCATCATGCAACACATCGTGAAGCTGCACATGACCTGAATGATATTTTGGCTATAGTTTCTCATTGTTGAAGCAAATTTATAAATATATTTTATAAATTATATAGAATTAGTCGAGTTTATTTTAATTATTTTAAAACTTAACATAAAAGAACCTGTAAATTAACGTGTTAAGCTGATGAAAAATTTACTTAAATTGAGAAATAACAATCAAAATAATAGCAATTAAGGCCAAAATGATACCGATAAAGTTAATTTTAGATAGTTTTTCTTTGAAAAAAAGCAGACCAACAAGGCTTCCTAAAATAATAACACCCATATTCATTCCCGCAAAAACGGTGGAGGGATTTTCTGAAAATGCTTTATGCGCTTTTAGGTAAAACAGAATATTTCCAAAATTAAACAGTCCGACCAAACTTCCGAAAAGGATATTTTTAGTTTCTAATTTCATCTTTTTAATTGCAACATTATAAATAACGATAAGCAAAGAAACCGCCAATGAAATATCAAAAACAATAAATAAAGATGTGGTGTAAGGCAAATTGGTATAAAGTGCAATTTGTTTGAAAAGGATATCGATTAATCCGAAACCTATTAAAACCACAGCAGGATAAATCCATTTGTTTTCTTTGTTTATTGATTGTTTTTTTAAAATGAACAACAGCGCTAAAAAACCAACTATGATTCCCAGAACTTTATATGTATTAAATTCTTCCTTAAAAATAAACCACGCAGCCAGTATTGGAATAAAAAGTGATAATCGCTGTGCGGCATCTGTTTTTACGATTCCCATATGCTTTATGGATGCGATCAAAAACAAGAAAACAACCGGCAACAGAATTCCTATTGCAATATAAATATTCCACGGCGCAGTGATGTGAATTTCAGAAATATCGGGACTATAAGTAAAGTAACACAATATGAGGGCAAACACATAATTGAAGGTTACAATCTGAATTGGATTTCCGTTATATTTACGGGTGATTTTAAAAATTACACCAACAGTTACGCTACAAAGAATACTTAAAATAAGAAACAACATACAATTACATTTTAAGTACAAAAATAAGGTTTATCTCTTTTATACTTTCAAAAAAAATACGTTTTAATCCTGCCATCTGGACGCTAATATAATAATAACACGAATTGCACGAATTGTCACGAATTAGTTTGTAAAATTAATTTCACAAACTAATTTGGTCTATAGAAATTTGTAAAAATTAGTGCAATTAGTCTTTAATATTTATGTCGCCACGAAAACATTTTAATCACTCTTTAACCAGCCGGTAATGCTCATTCTTGTGTTTTGCGTAACCAAAACTTCATGAACCAATTCATTGCTTTTAAAGAAAACTGTTTTTCCCTGAGTTGGGGCAATTTTTTGATTGTTATTTTCCTGATGAATCATTAATTCCCCACCGTCTGCTTCCTTCCAATTACTATTTAAATAACTGATCATCGAATATTTTCGACTCGGATTATTTTTGAATTGATCTAAATGTTTCAGGTAAAAATCACCGGCTTCGTATAATGAATAATGAAATTCGTAACCGGTAATTCCGGCGTAACAGCTTCCGTTTAAGTATACTATGAAAGCATCTATTTTATCGAAAAATTCATTTTCGAAAACATTATTGTGCTTTTTATCAAGCCAATAAATAGAATCGCTTCTGATCGCGCCGTCATAAGACAGTTTCTCTGAATTACCAATTCCGGCAGCCAGAAGTAAACTTTTCTCGTTTAAATCTAACAAGTTTTGTTTTAAATGATTTGCCAGTTCAGCACTTAAAAAATGCTCTGATATTCCTACTTTATTCTCAATATAACTCGAAATCAAATCTTCGAAACTATCTTCCATTTTGTTTTAGGGAAAGACTACAATTGCAGCCAACGGAGCAAGGTAGACTAATTAAAAGTGGTAATGGCTTTATTTTAAATAAATAAAAAAACTGTTTAGCATTACGTTGCGAAATCTTTGTCAAAGTTTTAAACTTTGACAAAGATAATCACGCATAAAAAACCCGACAAGTTTTAAAAACCTGTCGGGTTTGAATATCTAAGACGTAATTTATAATTTATAATTCACAATTTATAATTTACTAATATAACTTCCGTACATATCTTTAAACTGATGTCCTTGTGCAAAACGGTCTTTGCTTAATTTTTTATATTCAACCAATCCCCATAAAATAAATTCTTTGAAGAAATAAATATCTTCTTTATCGAGTTCTGGCTGGTATTTTTTTACCAAAATATTTAACGGAGTTACTTCATCCAAAATTCCCTGATATTCAGCATCCGAGGCATCGTCTAATAATTCGAAACCACTTTCGGCAAAAAACCATTCGATCAAATCAGAATATGGCGTTTTCTCTCCCGGTTTTTCGAGCTTTTCAATTTTTGGTAAAAGTGTCGGGAATAATGTTCGAATTGCAGAACCAATTAAACTCTGCGCCACGTAGGCTGCTCCCTCCTGCTCTCCTTCATAAACCAATTCTACTTTTCCGGTAATCGCAGGAATAATTCCGATAAAATCAGACAAACGTAAATTTGTTTTATCAACTCCGGCTTTTAAAGCGCGGCGTTCTGCTGTACTTATTAAGTTTTCGAAAGCCGTAATACTCATTCTCGCACTTACACCGCTTTTATTGTCGATGTATTCGCTTTCACGGGCTTCGAAACTAATTTGTTCTAAAATATCACGCGCTAAACCTGGCACATAAACAATGTCGCTTTGATTTTGATCTAATCTGGATTCCTGTTCTGTAATCGTTCTTGCAATGGCAACACTTTCAGGATAATGCGTTAGAATTTGAGAACCAATTCTATCTTTTAAAGGCGTTACAATACTTCCGCGATTGGTGTAATCTTCCGGATTTGCCGTGAAAATAAACTGCATATCAAGCGGCATTCTTAACTTAAAACCTCTAATTTGAATATCACCTTCCTGCAAAATATTGAATAATGCTACCTGAATTCTGGCTTGTAAATCAGGTAATTCGTTGATTACAAAAATACAACGGTTCGCTCTCGGAATCATTCCGAAATGAATTACGCGATCATCTGCATAAGATAATTTTAAATTGGCAGCTTTTATAGGGTCAACATCTCCAATTAAATCGGCAACTGTAACATCCGGCGTTGCTAGTTTTTCGAAAAAACGATCGCTTCTGTACAGCCATGAAATTGGCGTTTCATCTCCTTTTTCTGCAATTAAATCTTTTGAAAATCGAGAAATTGGATTCAACGGATCGTCATTAATCTCAGAACCTGAAACAAACGGAATATATTCATCTAACAATTCGACCATTTTGCGAGCCAAACGCGTTTTTGCCTGACCGCGAAGTCCTAATAAATTGATATTATGACGAGATAAAATAGCACGCTCTAACTCCGGAATTACAGTATTCTCGAATCCGTGAACACCCTCAAAGACAGGAGCCCCGGATTTTATCTTCTCACGCAGATTATTTCGCAATTCGTCTTTAATACTTATTGTTTTATATCCTGCGGCTTTTAATTGACCTAGTGTATTTATGTTTTCTATTTTCATTTTATTGAAATGTCTTTTTGTTATTTATTTGTTTTAATGACAAGGATTGTGTTATTACTTTGCGGGAGACGCACTGCTGTGCGTCTCTATGATATTCTTTGTCTATAAAATCTTTTGTTCTTTTGAACCTAACCTTTATGTGAGACGCACAGCAGTACGTCTCTATGATATGCATTGTGTCAAACGTGATAATCATAAAATCTTAGCACCTTAGATTCTTAGCATCTTAGAACCTTAAAAATTAACGTACCCGTTTTTTCCTATTCGTTTCATAATCTTCAAAAATCATTTCTCCCAAACCTTTTAATCCGGTATAAAATGCTTTACCCTGATTGGCTTCTGTAAAATGATTCACAAAACGCTGTAAATACGGATCGTTTGCAATCATAAAAGTCGTAATCGGGATATGGAGTTTTCTGGCTTGTTGTGCCTGCGTGTAGCATTTGTCTACAATATATTCGTCGAGACCGTTACTATTCATATAATAAGAACCATCTCGTTCGCGCACGCAGCTCGGTTTTCCGTCGGTAATCATGAAAATTTGCTTGTTGGTATTTCGTTTTCTTCGCAAAATATCCATCGCCAATTGTAAACCTGCAACTGTATTAGTGTGATACGGACCCACTTGCAAATACGGTAAATCTTTTATGGGAATCGTCCACGCATCGTTTCCAAAAACCAAAATATCAAGCGTATCTTTTGGATAACGTGTTGTGATTAATTCAGCCAAAGCCATTGCCACTTTTTTGGCAGGCGTGATTCGGTCTTCACCATACAAAATCATACTGTGACTGATGTCTATCATCAAAACCGTACTCATTTGGGCTTTGTATTGCGTTTCTTCTACAACCAAATCATTTTCGGTTAGCATGAAACTTTCCACACCATTATTTACTTGTGCATTTCTCAAACTTTCTGTCAGCGAAATGCGTTCTAAACCATCGCCAAAATTAAATTCGCGGAATTCTCCTGTATGTTCATCGCCATTTCCGGCATGCTTTGTTTTGTGATTTCCGGTTCCTGATCGTTTTAAATTTCCGAAAATCTGATCTAAGGCTTGTTGTCGAATGGCGCGTTCTGTTTTAGCAGTGATTCCAAAACCGCCTGTTCCATCTTCCTTAACCTCGTCTTTTATGTAACCTTTCTTTTTTAAATCTTCGATAAAATCATCGATTGTGTAGTTTTCGTCGGTCAGTTTATATTCTTTATCCAACTCGCGAAGCCAGTCTATAGCTTCATCAAAATCCCCCGAAGTATGGGTAATTAGCTCTTTGAAAATGCCAAAAAGTTTTTCAAACGGAGACTGAAATGGGGCTTCGTACGTCTTAAAATAAAAACCTTTTTTAAATTCGTTTTTCATAATTCTAAAATTACACTATTTTAGAATTACGAAAAAAGAAACGTTTATTAATTTTTAGTTAAAATATTTGCAGAAAATGAACCAAAATTGAGCAGAAGTATACTAATTATTCAAACTTTCCGTCAAGGTAAAACCATGCATTATTTTCGAATTTAAAAGTCGAAAATTCATAATGCGTTTGAGGCTTATTATTTGCATCTAAAAAATAGGCTTTGAACTCAACGGTATTTTCAGAGAAACCTAAAATTTCCAGTTTTTGCCATTTATTGCTTATGGCCCATTTTAAAATTTCGGCTTTCGAATAATATTTTCTCTCAGAAATATAGGTCGATTCCAAAAGATAATCAGCATTATGAGTCGCATACGCCGAATATCTTGAACGCATTAATGATAAAGCTGTCGGTGCTTTTTGATTAGTTTCCAGATACAATCCGCAGCAATCTTTAAACAATAAACCTGTATCGCAAAAACATTTATTCTCCATCAACCTGTTCTTCGCCGTTAATTTTTACGTGCAACTGATTCAATAAAACCTGATAACGGCTGATTTCTCTCAAATCTTCATCTTCTTCGGCGTGATCCAGCATTTCATCTAAATCATCACTTACTTCAAGCAATTTATTATTGGCTTCTCTCTCTTGTTTTGCAGCTATCAAATCAATGATTTCCTGCACTCTTACTTTTAAATCTTCGAATTTCATATTTCTTATTTTTTCGCCACGAATTTCACAAATTAACACAAATTTCAATCTGTATTGAACACAAATTTTAAAATTAATTCGTGCTAATTTGTGAAATTCGTGGCAACCTTTTTATTCTTCTTTTTTGTCCTCGTTGAACTTTTTGATTATTTCCTTTAGTTTTTCTTTACGTGCAATTTCAGCCTGTTTTACTTTATTCTGGGCTTTGTGCAATTTGTCGTTGTGTTTTTTGATATTTCTTTCGTTGTTGCGTCCCATTATATTTCTCTTTTAATTTCTTCTAAAGCTTTCTCGGTATAAATCAATTCGGTTATAATTTGCTTTCTTAAGTCGGCAATATCATCATAATCAAAATGTTTAGCCCAGGAAGTTAATTGCTGCAAATTTCTGATTTGTTTGATGCGTTTTGTTGTTTCGAAGCTCGTTCTTAATATTGCTTTTTTATCATAATCCGGATTGTTTTTATGCTGATAGGTCACGGTATTTTTCTCAAAATCAGCATCAATATAATACAGTTTTTCTTCGGCATTATCAGGATGAAATTCGCTCCATGCCGCAAAACCTATTTTAGTTTTTGAAGCCGTTTCGGGTTCCATTGCAATTAAACGCCATTTGCTGTTGGCCAATCTTCCCCAATGATTTGAAACGCGATACATTCCTGCTTCGGTATAATAATAGGTACTTCCGGCTTTGCTTTCGAATTGTTTTTTTAATCCTTCAATTTCATCTGCAAGTACTTCATGAAAAACACAGAATGTATTTTTAAACGAATTAGGATGTGGCTTAAAGTTTTTTTGCATGTGCAAATATACTGAGATTGTTGCGAACTCCCTAAATCAAACAATAAATGATTAACTTTGCAGCTTCAAATTTAAATTTAAAAGTCATGTCTAAAGATTCACAAGAAAAAATGCCTCAAAAAGGAGTTTACACCGGTATCATCGAAAAAGATGAAAACAACAATTATTTTTGTGGTGAATATCTTTTAGATTACAAAATTGCTCATTCGAATTTTAATATTGGCGACTGGATTACAATTAAATCGGTTATCGAAAATCCAAGTGATATCAGTTATGATAAATATCCAAAGAAATCTAAAAACTTTGATAAGGCTAATCATAAGCCGGAAAATAAGTAAGAAGTTTTCAGTTTTGGCCGCAGTCCTCAGTTTTGAAAATGAGAATTTAACTGCAATGGTCGCAAGGATTTACGCGAGGTTCGCAAAGCTAAATCATTTAAATGCGCTTAAGATTTAACGAATAACTCTTACCGAATAACTTTTAACAAATAACTTTATGGAATATTTTTTCCTTCAAAAGTAAAAAGTTAAAAAAAAGTGTACCTTTGCAAAAAATTTGTCGTTTTGAAGTAAAAAACACTCATTTCAATCTAATAGACAATAAGTTACCTTTTATTTATGAAAAAAATAGTTGAATACCGCAAGTTACTAAACGTTGATAAAACTGCAGAGTTAAAAGATTTAAAAACCATTTATCGTAATGCGATGAAAGAATCTCATCCGGATAAATTTCAAGGTGATGATGCTGGTTTAAAAGCTGCAGAAGAAAAAAGTAAGGCTATTATTGAGGCTTACCACTTTTTGGTTAGTATTAATCCTGAGACAATTAAAGCAAATTTACCTGAGTATACTGAAACGATTTCAACTTGTTCAATTACAGATTATAAATTTGTTGACGGTCGTTTAATTATCGATTTTTCTAACGGAAGTGTTTACGAATACATTAGTGTTCCTAAAGCAACTTACGTAAAAATGGTAAACGCTGATTCTCCTGGAAGATTCGCAAAAAGACACATTTTAAACTCTTTTACCTGGAGAAAGAAAACAAATCAGGAATAGATTTATACCCAAATATTTATAAAAGCATTCTGACAACAGGATGCTTTTTTTATGCTTAAAAATCAGAAAATTGTATGTTTTATTTTCAAATAATAATATAATTAAAAGTTTTAAGTCAAATTTAGTCAGTAAACATACTGAAAACATGAGAATTAAACATAAAAAAACTATAACAAAATTTTAGGTTACAAAATTCTTTAAGTTTTATATTTTTAGATACTTTTGTTGCACAAATCAATTAACTAATTAATTTTTTATAATGAAAAAAATACTTTTTTTACTTACCGCTTCTGTAGCGATAATTTCTTGCAGCAAAGTTAAAGACGGAGAATACCTAATTACAGGAACTGCAACTGGAATTGAAAACGGAAAAACGATCATTCTTCAAGGTCAGGACCCAACAACTAAAATGCCATTAGCTCTTGATACAGTAAAAGTAGAAAATGGAAAATTTGAAATTAAAGGAAAAGTAACTGAACCAGCATTTCATACTTTAATTCTTCAAGGTGCAAACGGGCCAATTCCTTTTATCTTAGAAACAGGAGAAATTAAAATTGCAATCGATAAAGACAGCATCCACAAATCTAAAATTTCTGGAACTTACAATAATGATGAGTACGTAAAATTCAATGAAGAACTTACTAAAACTCAAAAAGCATTAGTTGATTTTCAAAAAAACAACACTCAAAAAATGCAGGCAGCTCAACAAGCTCAAGATACAGCAACTATCAACGGTTTGATGAAACAATACATGAAAATTCAAACTGAAGTTCAGGCAGATTCTAAAAAGAAATATTTAGCTTACGCTGAAGGTCACCCAAAATCTTATATTTCTGCATTGATTATTCAAGGTATGTTAGGAGATCCTTCTACAGACGTTAAAAAAGCAGAAGCTTTATACAACTCTTTAGATGAGTCTTTGAAAAATACAGCTCCTGGTAAAGAAATTAAAACAAAACTTGGTCAAGCAAAAATGCCTGCAGTTGGTGCAACAGCTCCTCCTGTTGGTGACGCTAAATGAAGATCAGATTTTTCTGCACCAAATCCGGAAGGGAAAGTAATTTCGCTTAAAGAAAGCTTAGGAAAAGTAACTATTGTTGACTTTTGGGCTTCATGGTGCGGACCATGCAGAAAAGAAAATCCAAATGTTGTAGCCATTTACAAAGAATTACATTCTAAAGGCTTAAATATTATTGGTGTTTCGTTAGATAAAGAAAAGAGCAAATGGACAGAAGCAATCGCAAAAGATGGTTTAACATGGACACACGTTTCAAACTTAAAATTTTGGGATGAACCAATTGCAGCTCAATATGGAGTTCAATCTATTCCGGCAACTTTTATCCTTGATGCGTCAGGAAAAGTGGTTGCTCAAGACTTAAGAGGTCCTGAATTGAAAGCAAAAATCGTAGAACTATTAGCAAAATAATCCTACTTTTTAAAAAAACTTAAAAAATCTCCCTAGTGGAGATTTTTTTATTTTATTCAATTCCAATGAATTAAAAAATACTTTGAAAATAACTTAAAATTAAGTTCGTTTTTTGTTTGTAAACATGAAAAACGTTCCTATATTTGCAACCGCTTAGAACAACAAAGCGCATCAATGCTGAGATCGGGGAGATACTCAAGCGGCCAACGAGGGCAGACTGTAAATCTGCTGTGTGAACTTCGCAGGTTCGAATCCTGCTCTCCCCACTAAAAGGGTAAAAGAAGTAGAAAGGTCACTTTTTCAATCTTTTCAAAAACCCGCAAAAAACGTGGTAAAACCTGCAAATCCTAGGATTCGCAGGTTTTTTTCTTTTATACTGCTTTTCAATTTTTTTAAAACCGCTCAAAATTTCTATGGCAAAATCGTGGCAAAAAATCCATGAGAAAATTTTGCCACAGATTTGCGACTGAACCCTTATTAATAAAGGGGTTAACGAGGTTAACGACTTGTTTTTTTGATGCTATAATTCTACATTTATTAATCTAAAAAACTGAATTATGTTAGAGAACAGTTTTGGGATGGCATTTTTTTTAAAAACCGCCCACAAAGGAAGCAAAATTAGAGCAGTTCACCTTAGAATAACCGTTGACGGAATTACTAAGGAAACATCAACGAAGCGAAAATGGGACGTCGAGCGATGGGACCAAAAAACAGAACGTGCAGTCGGCACTAAAGAAGATGCTAAATCTTTAAATTATTTTTTGGATTCATTGACTTTTAAGATTCATGAAATCAAAACAGAAATTCTTTACACTGGTAAACCATTAACTACTGAAAAAGTTATGGATTACGTATTAGGAAGAGTAACACCAAGAGTTAAAGTGTTGGAAGAATTTCAAAAGCACAATGACCAGATGACTGCGCTTCTCGGTAAAGGCTATGCTAGAGGTACTCTTCAACGATTTGCCATTACTAAAAATCATTTAGCAGCTTTTATTAAATTTAAGTTTAAAAAAGATGACATGGAATTTGCGGATTTAAATCTTGAATTTGTAAAAGATTTTGAGTTTTATCTCAGAACAGTTCGCGACTGCAGCAATAACACTACGCTTAAGTACATAGCTAATTTCAAAAAAATAGTAATTCGTGCAATTGACAAGGAGATAATCCTAAAAGATCCTTTTAAAAACTTCAAAGGAAGAAAAACAAAGCTGGTAAAAAAACCTCTTTCAACTCAGGAATTATATGAATTAGAAAGGCATTATTTTACCACAGACAGACTCAATGTAGTCAGAGATGTATTTGTATTCCAGTGTTACACGGGATTGGCATACATTGACGCTTATCAGTTGAGTAAGGCAGATATTAGAGACGGGATAGACGGGAACTTATGGATTATGTCTGAGAGACAGAAAACGAATTCAACCACGAACGTTCCGCTGCTTCCTCAGGCACTTAAGATAATTGAGAAATATAAAGATCACCCGCTTTGTGTGCAGCGTGGCACAGTGCTGCCAGTTTCTTCCAACCAGAAAATGAACGAGTATCTTAAAGAGATTGCAATTCTTTGTGGTTTTCCATTTACTCTTAATACGCATATGGCGAGAAGAACTTTTGGAAGCACCGTTACCTTAAACAATAATGTACCAATAAACGTTGTAAAGGAACTCCTTGGACATGCATCTGTTAAACAGACTGAAGCCTATGCTATAACAGAGCAGGTTACAATCGGACGTGAAATGTCCATTTTGAATAAAAAACTTAATAAATCCGAAACAAAAATGTCTAAACCAGATTTAGCAGTTCTGAGCAGACTGGAAAAAGAAATTCAGGAAATAAAAAAGAAATATAACATCCCTTCATCCTAAATATTGACCTAAAACATTTAAAATCCTTTTCAATCAAAGAGTCTGTCTCAAAAATTTTGAGACAGACTTTAATCAATAGGTAACTATTTTAAAGCAAAAATTATAATATTTCACATAGAATTCGAGATAATATATTGAAAATCAATTACGTAAAAATAAACTTAAAATTCTAATGTTATTTTAATGTGAGAGATGGTTGTTTGATATACTTTTGCAAAATAAACTTACAAAACAGTAATTATATTCCTTTCGTAGTAATACCAAAATATTATAAACTCCATTTTCTAGACAGGAAGCCAGCTTCTTTCAAAACGATTAGTACATAAATTATTAAACTTTAAAATCAAATTCAAATCCTCTATAAACCTTTTAAAATTAAATGAAACAAATTACATCCTCATTAAAACTTGCCATCGCTTTTTTAGGCCTTTTATCTCTTACATTAAGCTGTGACAGCGAGAAAAATGCTGTAGAATACAGTAACTCCATTGAAGAGTCAGATCACAGTACCCTTCATGATCTAAGCAATTCCATTTCAATATTCAATAAAGTATTAGATAATATTGAAAATAATATACTAGAGGATAATAAAACTTTGATCAGTCCAAAAGAAGATAAGTTAATAAATTTAAGTATATTAAAAAAACATGATCATAAAATATCAAAGAAAAACAGTGAGCTGCTTGTATTTAAAATGATGGAAGTAAGCCGTAAAAATCTTTCAAATAAATTTAAAAATGAGGATGCTCAAAAAATCAGCTATACTCTTCGTAAAAATGCAATTTTAGACTTTATTAATGGAAGCGATGAAGTTGAGCATATTATAAATAAATTTATATATTACGAAAACAACTCTAAAGGTGATTTGCAGGCCGGCATTAATATTTCATCATTTTCGCAAAAAGAGTCTTTTACCGCTAAAGCAATGGGCACATTTAAAGTAACACTGCATACACCGTCAGGTGAGGAAAATTTCGACTGTCCAAGTGACATGACTATACTTGATACAGCTGAGGAATATGGTATAGATCTTCCTTACTCATGTAGAGTCGGTGCATGCTCCTCTGACGCTTCCAAACTTGTATCAGGTTCTGTTAATCAAAACAATCAGTCGTTTCTTAATGATGATCAAATCATGTGCGGATGGATTCTAACTTCTGTTGCTTATCCAACATCTGACTGCGTAATTACAACACATCTAGAGGGTAGTCTTACAGAAGAAGGTGGTTGCAGCGGAGGAATTCAGCTAGGCGGCGTAACCATAGTAAACGGATATACTAATCCAATCTTTGATTTAAGCTGGAGCAATACAAGTTTTATATATCTTAACGGCGGTACCTTAAATTTTCCTTTGATATATCAGATTACTGATAATCTTAAAGATAAAGAAAAATGTCTAAATGCTTTACTAAATCAAAGGGGAAATTCCTTTGTTCAAAAACTTTTAAATAACTTTGCAGGTAAATCTGAGTTTGACATTATGCTTAGTTCAAAAGATCATGTACTTGGCATAAAGAACGGTCTTCCTAAAGAGATTAACGGGAGAACACTGCCACCAAAAAATAAAACCATATATATTGAAATAAATAACAGCATGGCACAAGGAAACAGTGCTTTAGATGTTGCCCGCACGATTTTACATGAATATATTCATGCTGACATTTTTCGAAAGCTTTATACGAAAATCCCAGCTCCTAACGGTGTTCTTGACTTTAAAAGTACATATGAAGCATATGGCAACCAGCATAGTGCAATGGCTGATATCTACCTTTCAAGCATGGCACAAGCTTTAAAAGAATTTCACAAAAATGCTTTTCCTGACGATATCAAAAATTACACAGATTATTACGGTGAGGGCCCAAGTGACGCTTTTTACAATGCATTGGCATGGGGTGGCTTACAAGATGCAGATGTAAAAGCTTGGAAAGATTTACCAGAAGACAAAAAAGCAGCTATAAAGTCACTTGCTTCGAGAGTTACTATGTTTACTAAAAATGCACCTTGTAAATAAATAATAAACTATGAAAACTTCTTTACTTCTAATCATTTTTCTAATTTCATTTAGCATAAAGGCACAGGAAAAGGATACAATTTATTTTAAATACGATAATAAATACATTACTACCCATGTTGAAATTCCTAAACATCTGTACATAAAAGATGCAAGTGGCACCAGTTCAGGTAATTTCTATTTTACAGAAATAAGAAATTTAAATGGGTTTACAATAAGAGCAAAAGCAATATGTCTTAGAAAATTTATACGCTCTTCCGTATTTTACGATAAAAAAAAGCATCCCAAATTAAATGATTATGGTTTGTATGAAGAACTTAACAATTTTGTTATAATTTTTATTAAAGAAACTAATGGTGAAAAAGAGTATATTTTAACGGAATCCAGTTTTGAAATTGAATAGCTAAATTTTTACCACTATTAATATACATAAGCGAAAAGGATTGTATTATATCATTTCGTAATATTTTTTAACAGGTTATTTCAAGTATCTTGAAATAACCTGTTCTTACATAGTTTTACTTCGCTTTTATATCCTGGATGATAAGACGGGGTGTACTTAATGTATCCTAAATCCTGAAGCTGTTTAAAATACTTATGGTAAGTCGGCAGCGTGTTTATATGAGACATCTCCATAATTTTGCTGCGGCTGACCTTTATC
>Ga0307413_10000141_pt1 | contig 19195 bp, 26 predicted proteins | sample DK1Ometagenome_3_FD_203714 | JGI IMG/M metagenome (GOLD analysis project Ga0307413, IMG submission 203714) | Maize rhizosphere microbial communities from greenhouse at UC Davis, California, United States - DK15-O-2 | ecosystem: Host-associated > Plants > Roots > Rhizosphere > Soil | place: USA... | reverse complement strand
AGTAAGACCAGTAGTGCAACTCGGGATTTACAAGAGCTGCGGACGGAGCACGCCCATAAAACAGCCAACGGCATGACAACTCACCAATATAAAACGCTTCGATGAGGTCTTTTGGGTTATGTCCAGAAAAATACTTAATGAACTTACCTCGAGAATAGTTAGCATTCTTTCGAAGCCACTCTATAGACACAAGGTCTTCCCGTGCGATCCTAATAGCCTCTTCACCGAGAGGTGAGGAACTAATCAGCTTATCAGATGCAAGGAACGGGAGGATAGCCGGGGTGCTTTTGGCAGCTAGTCGGAAGAATTTCCGTAGTTCATAGAAGGTTTCATCGTCTCCATCAGGAGAAGCGTTCGTGACTGTATTTTTCGAATCGTTCCAGTCAAACCCACCAATGTCTTCGTTCTTAGCGATGAAGATTCCCATTGTGTCAGTGTCTGACTCAGCAGTGTCATTGCCTTTCAATTTACTGCCGATCACGGCTTCGTAGATGATGTGCATAGAAAAACTGTATCATACAAGCTTAAAAAAGAAAAACCCCTCCGAAGAGGGGCTTTTTTAGTCTGACTATACCACGTCGGCTAGTAGCTGTTCGTAAGGGCTGAGTACCTTGATGTTACCTGCAGTTTCTTCGGACTTAATATAGGAGAGGATAGACGTAAAGGTAGCTGTTGTGATAGAACCTTCAGTGTCTAGCTTGGATGGGTGAAGCATAATTTGTAGAGCAGTCTTTCCCGTCTTCGCCTGCTCAACATGCGTCTGAACCTGAGCTAGAGTATATGCATCGACTGTGATGTGTCCCATCCCATGTCGAACCATGCCATCCTGAACCCTCTTAGTGGCAAGATAACCGGCTGCGACAGCATGATGGGCTAGAATAAATCGTCCACCATCTGTGTTGTAGAACTGTTCAAGAGTCATTCCATCGATGAATCCACCAAAGTCGGTTCCAGCAGAACCTGGAGGAGCAAATCCGTATATCTTTCCTGCAGCGGCTGGAATTTGCGTTTGAAGCTCGGTCAGTCCATCAAGAATCGCGGCCTTCCACGAAGCTTCGGAATTATCACCCGAGCCATGATCTTTTGAGTGGTTCCAAATTTCCGCAAGTCCAGCAACAACCCATGCATTCACCATTTCAGGCGTGACACCCAAGTTCTCTGTTCGAGACCATTGACCAGAGCATAGAGCTAGTGAATATTTGAAAAGACGTGATTCCATTTCAGGACGTACAAGCGTGTTGAAGTTCGTAAGACCGTGATCAAATCTAAAAGCTACGGACGCCGTAGTAAGTCTCTTGCGTCCACCCATTTTCTGAGTAAAGTTTTGAATCAGGACTGCATTACTTAGTCCTGCGTCGGATACTTGGACGGTAGGCGCGGCGGGTGCTCCAATTCGGTTCCAAGAAATACCACCCCATCCAGCAAGGATTTTAGTGGTTCTGGTATAGAGACGTCCATCTTCTGTCCATAGTCTTTGCAGAGCAATACCAGTTTTAGCTGACACTACATTCTCAAGCGTGATGGCTCCCGAAGTGACATCGGCTGGAAGTCCTGTTACAAGAGATGCATCTGAATGAGTCCAAGCACCCATTTCTCTAAAGGTGTCGACGTTTGTTCCGTCAGTCATTGGACCACGTGTCCATCCTCGGTATCCCCAAGGTGTCCATGTAGTGTTATTACTAGCTCTAGTTACACGCGAGTAGTGTTCAGGAGGGGCGACAGTTGAAACGAGTGCGATTACTTCTTGAGATGTGAAGGCGCCAGATTTTGATTTGCCAACAATAAGAGCACCAGTAAAGGTTCCAGCTGGCCAGTTTACAAGGCTTCCTGCAATTGTTGTAGATGGAGCGGTGTAGACGCCAGGATCACGGATAGCATTAATATCTTCACCCGAAACCAATTCACGCTGAGGGAATCCTCTAAGATCAATAGTGGTGCTTAGTCCAGAAGGATTCCAATCGGCTGCATTATACGAAGACCCTGAAGTGAAAGATACCTTTGCAGAAACGATGTCTCCTGTTGAAGAGACAATGTATTTTCCAGCCGCATAGAATGTATTAGCTTTGAATACGTCGATACCACCAGGAGCACCATCAGCACCCTTTTCACCTTTAGTGATAATGACTCCACCAGATGACGCGATATTAGCCGCTGTGGTAAGGTCAACTGTGGCTCCTGTTGGAACCTCAATACTTTGGTTCGGGAATCCAGCACGATTACCCGAAGGGTCAGTGAGGTTGAACACGACAGTCCAAGTCCACCCTACAGGTAGAAGATCAGGATCATCAGTAGCTACAAGCGTAACTCCTCGAGATGCAGGTGATTGCGCTGAAATGTATGGAGAGCAGAGATATCCCTCTGAATCGAGCGTACATACAATGGCAGTTTTTACAATCGTAACAGGATTAGGACTTGCAGAGTAGTCAAGAACATATCCCGCAGACGGCATGAAAGTAATAGTACCTCGCATAGCAACGCCATCAGGAAGCTTGTCCTCGTCTGAACCATCGGCTACAGCAGCTAAGAATTGTCCTATAACGTTGCCATAAGAGATATTTGATGGAAGTGACACAGTGACCTGCTCTTAGATTAGGCTATTATATATACTCCTATTCTATCATTTTCTAATATTAAACTAGTAAAGGCCTTCTCGAAAGAAGACCTTTACTTAGTTAAGGTGTTATGCGATTTCGCGACGACGAGTTACGAAGTAGAGAGCCATACCTAGAGCGAGTAGACCACCGGCGGGAATGATGAGATTTGTTAGGTCACCAGCACCGACCTGAGGAAGTCCACATCCACCAGTTGAAGCGTCCCAGTTGGGATCAGTAGCATCAGGTCCGATGACAGTGAATGCGAAGATGCCAGAAGTTTCAGTTTCAAATTTGTAGCCAGCTGTAGGAACGTAGGAAACCTTCCAAATGTTTCCATCAAGAACTGGACCCGAGTTTAGAATGACTCCTTCAGGCTGGTTGGGAAGAGTGACAGAACCCGTAGGAAGTTCACAAGTACCTGGAGAATACGTCGGTGCAACAGGTGCTACGACTTTCAATGGAATATTACAGGAATTGAGGTAGATGGCTTCGTTTGTAGGATTCCAGTTCTGACCTGGATAGGTAACGAGTGGGCCATCCTTCTTCTCAGAGTACTCGAAGGGAGGGATAATGTCTCCAGTGTCTGCTCCATGACCAACTCCCTTGATGATCGAGTTTTTGGAGACCGTGATAGGATTGTATGGATTGGTTTCTGACGAAGTAGCGTGACAGATTTGGATATTGGGACTGTCACCTGCATGAGCTGGAGCAAGAGTAAATGCTACCATTCCAAGGAGTGCCAATCCGATTGATGCGAAGAAAGAGATGATCTTTTTCAATTTATTACCTTTTCATTTGTTGAGTGAAGCTTACAAGAAAAACTATACACAGCTTTCGTATCGATGTACACTTAAAAAGAAAAGCTCTTCAGAAAAATATCTGAAGAGCTTCTCTCGTTAGAGGTTACTTGTAATCGTCCAGAAGATCAGACGCTACTTGAGCAAGATCGCTACGCTTGGATGTCTGCATTGAAACGTGAGCGAACAGCTTGTTACCCAGCATCTTCGACACAACGTCATAGACTCCATCGTAACGGCCAACGTAAAGGTTGTCTCGCTGTGCAATGTCCCACGTCATAACAGCTTTACTGTTCTGACCGAGACGAGAAAGAACGGTTAGAATGGTAGACTTCGAAACGTTCTGAGCTTCATCGAGAACGACCCAGCTATTGTCTAGAGTACGTCCACGGATGTGGGTTAGTGGAATTACTTCGACGAGTCCCTTAGTCTTGAAGTTCTGAATTTCGCTGTGCGTTAGGAACATTCCAAGAACGTCATAAACAGCTTTCGTCCATGGGTCCATCTTCTCGCCTTCAGAACCCGGTAGGTATCCAAGCTCTTCACCACCGACAGCTTGCATTGAACGAAGAACAGAAATTTTCTTGTACGGAGACTTACCGTTCTGAATCTGATCAATACCTGCTGCGAGAGCGAGTAGAGACTTACCGCCACCTGGAACACCGCCAAGAGATACACAACGAATGTCATCATCAAAGAGGTAGTCAATGGCTAGACGCTGCTCAGCGTTCGCCGGAGTTACAGTTGCGGCTTTACGCTCAGTGACAAGATCAAAAGAATATCCAGTACCTGACGTTGCAAGAGCGCTTGATGTACCAGCTTTGAGGATAACACCGACGTTACGAGGAACATCAACGTCAGGAGGAAGTACAACACTCTTCTTTTCAAAGAGAGTCTGAATGTCCTCTCCTGAAATTTCAATCGTCTCAGTAGTATCGATGTGCTCTGAAGCTGTTCCAGTTCCAGTAAAGTCACGCGCTTGTAGGTTTACAAGTGATGCGAGAATCTTGAGAGGAACGTTCTTTGAAATAAGAACAACGTCTTCCTCAAGCTCATCGTCTAGTGACTTCGCAACCGTGATAACTTTGATATTCGCTGAAGAGCTGGGATACGATGCTAGAGCTCTTGGAATGGAACCAGTGTGATTGATTTCAACTCGAACTTCCGAGCCATTGGAAAGCTTAACTCCTTCGTTTAGGTCTCCTGTTTCTCGAAGACTGTCAAGCTCCCGTAGAGCTGACCGAGCTGCGAAACCTAGTGAGGAATCGTTTCTCTTATCTTCAAGGTCTTGGACACACGCAAGTGGAATAATGATTTTGCTTCCAGGGAATGAGTAGAAAGCTTTCTTCCCTTCAGAAAGAAGAATACTTGTCTCAATCACATAAACTTCAGGCATATTTATTCGCTTAGTGTCAGGGGCCGTCGAACTGGCCTTGTTAGTCAATTTTATACTAAAACTTCACGGGTGTGAAATCGTCGTTCCATGGATTTGGCGGTACTGCGTACCTATCGAAGATAGCTTTTTGACGTTCGGCTCGTCTCTCAGCTTCAAACATATTGTTCATAGCTTCATCCACCATTTGCCGCATTTCTTGTCGTCGATTAGATTCTGTCGAAAAGTAGAATCTAGGGCTTCCAAACTTTTCTTTGAATTGAATAAGCGTATAGTGAGGATCGATTTTCGCTAGACGTACGTCTAATCGCCATAGCTCTGCCCACCAAGCATGATCAGCCCATTTAGAAACTTCTGCTCGACGCGCATATGGCTTAGATAGGTTTACAACAAAGCCACGATCATCGTCATACATTACGACGTCCTTTCAAAGTGGGCATGAGCCAAAGATCGTTTTCAGTGAATACCCATTTCTCTAGCTGAGAGAAACGATGTAGCTGAAGTAGCGTCTCGTATGTTGAATGCGCGAAAGCCTTGTGAAGCTCTTCACGAATACGTTCGACCGAGACGTTGTCCATGAACTGAATAGGATAACCCGATTCAATAATATCGAGAATGCTATCGTCAATGTCAAATCCAAGGACCACTGCGAAACGAATGACACGAAAAACTCGAAGAGCATCTTCAATAAGACGGTCTCGGCTGCCTACGCATCGAATAAGCTTGTCTTCAAGATCACGACGACCATCGAACGGATCGATCAGAAGTCCGTCCTTATCGATTGCCATAGCATTGATTGTGAAATCTCGACGAGCTAGATCATCGTAAAGCGTTCCAGGTTCTACTGAATCGGGACGACGCCCATCTGAATAAGCACCATCTTTGCGAGCAAGAACGAAGTCAAATGTCTGACGATCGAGGTCCATACCTGCGAAAATCCATGGCTCTAGACGACGAGCTCGAATCGTGAAATGCTCAGGACTCTCGAGAAAGATTTCAAAGTTATTCTCGAGCAGCCATTCTTTCATGGCCTCGTATGAATCCATTACGACTGTAAAGTCGAAATCCTTACAAGCACGGCCAAGTAGGCCATCGCGAACTGCTCCTCCTACGAGATAAATGTTTTCGATTGTCTTTTCCTTTATGAGTTTTCTGAGCCTTTATGGCGGTTATGAGTGAGACGGTCTGTTTCGTCAATAGTCTTTTCAATGTCAATGACAGAAGAAAGAGCTGCTTCGTGCTTGAGATAGTCATGACGGCAGAAAAGTAAATCAAGCCCTGACTCTTCCATGAATACCTTGAGATAGGCCTGGGCTCCACAGGAATCACAACGGTGGGTAGCGTCTAGAGTGTATTGACGAGGTGTTTCGACGGTCTCAGAGGATGATGGAGCAATAACGGTTGAACTCATTGGAGCCTCCTAGTAGTGAAATTCTATTTTAAGTCGTAGATGAAGGCGACGTGAGCAATTCCAAATTTGCTGCGCCCAACACGGCCTGCGCAATCGCCCACGTACTTATCTGCCGTTTCAGGCCTAAAATCTAAAGACTAAAAATCAGCGTCGATCGGACCAACACGGAAGAGAGTCAAGTTGATTTCTTCCCACATGCGGCAGACGCGAAGACGGTCATCGAATACTCCAACTACGTTGTAGTATGGAGCGATCTTGCTCCAGAAGATTTCGTGTTTGACGATGTCATCAGGAATGAACGACTCATTCGCTCGCATGAACAGAGCTTCGTGATGAAGTTCCTCATTCAGTAGCCACTCAGTTGTGATGTCTTGGCAGATTTCGTCTCGACCTGAAACAAAGATGATCTTGAATCCGAATGCAAGAAGAGCTTTTGCTACCTTGATAACGTTCTTAATTGGCGTGTCTTCACCAACGCGATCCCATGCAAACGGAGAACGTCCGAACATTTGAGCAACAGTTCCATCAATGTCGAAGATAAAAGCCTCGGGAAGAGACTCATCAGGCTCGTAGACTTTCCATTCTTTTGCTTCAAGCTCTTCACTTGAGAACTCAGGAATCTCAGGATATTTACCCTTTACGACATAGCGAGAGAATGAATCACGAACTTGAAGTTCACCAAGCTCTCCTTCAGATCGCTTGATTGATAGGTTCAGTGATTCACTGGGGTCACCAGGTACTGCCCAGATGTCCTCAATTTCAAGAGGAATAGACAACTTCTCAGCCTTGGATTGCCAGTCCCTAACGTCCTTCAGACGAAGATTCTCAGCATCGACAACAACTGACAGTTTGGCTTTAAGCGCTGCAGTTGCTGCAGCATGCTCGAGTGTAGCAACCGTCTCTTCTTGATGGCGATCTAGACCAGTCTGCTTACCAAATAGCTGCTGACGAAGATCATCCTTGCTGATTCGAATGCGCCAGCCTGGATTCTCGTCTACCCAAGCTCGTGCTCGAGTGGTCTTGCCTGAACGAGGAATGCCTCGAACTAGTTTGATGATTTGGTTTTCAGTGGTCATAAATTGATATTATCCTATGGTAGGTTTAGAGTACAATCTCGTCAAGCTTTTGCATAAGCTCACCAAGACTAGTGAACTTCTTACGGATGATGTTGTTCGTCTTACGGTCGATGTCGACGTACACTTCGATTTCATATGAAGCTCCATGGTTGGTATCGTAAGGATCACCAGACCATCCAGAATCCATTACGTGTTCCCAATACGAAACTCGTAGTGAGTCGTCGGTGACTCCACAAACTCGACGAAGTCGCTTGTCGAATTCTTCTTGAAAGTTAGCCATTGTCTTTTTCCTCCTTCGGGAATTTTGCGTCGAATTCTTCGTCAGTCATTTGTGAAATACGGTAGCCGAGAACTCCAGCTGCCAGGTTTTGATGGTACTGAGTGAAGTCACTGACAGTTTCCCGGTTCGCAAAGTCTGCATCACGAGTAACTGCGTAGCTGGCAGACGATACTGCGTCTACGTTTCGTTCGAAGATGGAGTCTTCATCTCCTCGAATTCGTAGTCCCCACATATCATCTCGAAGCTCTCGTAGAATCTTAGCAACCTGCTTGAGTTTCTTGATACGAGCCATATGGACTCGAGCGACTTTCTCAAGGAGAACCGGATCGAAGCGTCGTTTGTTCGTGTCTTTGAAAATGTCTTTGTGTGAGTCAGTCATTGCTTTTCGCCTCCTTTAGTCGTTCAATGCATTTGCCAAGCCATTCGTAAAGACCTTCGGCCTCTTCAAGATCGAGAAAGTATTCACTCGAAATGAAGTCGTACCGTCCGTAGTCATCTTCATGTCGTTGACCTACGCAAACTCCCAAAGTGCCATCATCGTAAATGTCTACATCCATGATTACTGCATCTTTTGTATCAGCCTTCATGAATTCCAAACCTTCATTGAGGCACGGACGAATTGTCATTTCCCCTCCTTCAAAGCATTGAGAGCGTGAAGGCAGTTGTGAATGTGTTCCCAAAGATCATCACGAGATAGTCGAATATCTACTGTTCGAGATTCATCATCATCCCACTTCTTAGTGATTGTCATCAGTGCAGCGTAAGGATTGCTTGGATGAACGGAAAACTCGATATCCTGAGATACGACCCAATTATCAGAAGCCTTAATAGGAACTTCTTGAATGGAGCTGGTGTCATCAAATTCTGTTGCCATTGTTTTATCCTTTGTAGTGTTGGTGTTGCTGATAGATACATCATACACTACCAGCAACACCATGTACACTAGGAAAGAACAGTCTTCTTGGCCCAATTCGGAGAGGTGAATGTGGTGTTCTGTTCGATGATCTGATCGATCGTAGCGATAGCCGTTTTCATACGACGTTCGTGGTCACCCGTTGCCAGAATCCATGACTGGTTTTGATGTGTAAGAAGACGTTTGAAGTCCTCTGTCATTTCAGCTCGAAGATGTTCGCCGTCACGATAGCCATCGTCATGGAAGTCAACTCCCTGATGGTCAGTGATGATATAGAGGTCTCGATGAGGAACGTAAGGGTAAATCTTTTCAATACCCGTGTAGCGCTCATGCCATACGCTAGTAGCCAGAGAGTCAGTATCAGCGATGACGATCGGAGATTCTTGAGCAGCTGCGTTTTCCATCGACATTTGAACGGAAGCGATACCATCAAAGTCTGACGACTTCCAATCAAGATCAGCCATCGTAGCTGAAGGACTCACGGTTTGAAGAGTGTTTAGCCAGCTTTCAGTAAACGTGCGACCGTACTCAGGCACGTCTCGAACTGAAGGGAATTGCTTGCGATAGTGTTCTGTTAGACCCTCAGCTAGAGTTGTTGTACCAGACGATTCGGCGCCGACAACGATAATTCGAGTAGCAAGATCATGACGAGCTTCGGGAATCAACATCTTCCAATTCTCTTCGAGATTATCTCGAACAGCTGTTCCGCTGATTTTGAAAGTATCTCGATTAATATCGATAAGTTCGTGCTTAGCTCCAAACATTTCTGCGAGCTCTGAACCGTACTCTTCAGAAGAGAACACTTTAGCGACACTGTGTCCACCACGAATTGTTAGAAGCGCATGACGCATCAATTCAACTTGAGCAAACCAAATCTCAGGAGAATCATAGTCTTCAGGACAGTCGTTTGGCATGCCGATAATAGACATATCTCGACGGTAGTAGCTAAAGTGATCTTGGAGCCAAGTCGTTCGTTTTTCAACTGAAATACTTTCAAAACGATTACCTAAAACGATTGTAACTAAACGAACGCCTCCTGACCTTTTACGAGCTTCCTCAATAAGGTGAGCGTGTCCAAGATGAGGAGGGTAGAACTTACCAATTACGAGATTGACAGCCATTTAGACGGTGACCAATTCTTCCTGAGTAGAGGACTGAAGCTTCCGAGTCTTGGTCCAATCGATGAGACCGTAGATGCAAAGTGCGAGGAAGCCGATGTAGAGAATTCCAGTGAGTGCGAGACCCTTGGAGAAGTAGAGAGGAATAGAGACAATATCAACCGCAATCCAAACGTACCAGTGCTGGAAGATTTTCTTAGTTTGTCCGTAAGTTGCAACAAGAGAAGCCGCAAGGACGAAAGCGTCAGGAATAGGGACAGTTGAATTCGTTGCGAAAGAAAGTAAAGCACTGACAAGAGCTGTTGCAGCGATAATAGCTACAACTCCAAGAACAGCTTCATTCGTATTGACATCACGAATAGGAAGATCGTGCTTCAGTTCAGTGTTTTTGGAGCCTCGTGTCCAGTTGTACCATCCGTAGAAAGCAACGATTGCGAAGATGACTTGGAGGAAAGCATCTGCATAAAGTCCGACTCCAAGGAAGAGGACAATGAATAGTACGTTATTGACGATTCCAACTGGCCAGTTCCAGGTTTTCTGTTTAGCGACTGCCCAAACGCAGAGTGCTCCTGTGATGAATCCAAAAAGTTCTACCCAACTAACTGTTGTTCCGAGAAGAGTGAATGCAGGGGATGAGATAAGACCGATGATATCGAACATGTTTCCTTTTTCTTTGTTTTTAGTATGTGGTGTTGCTGATAGATTGAATATACACTATCAGCAACACCTTGTACAATCAGCTAGATTGTAGTCGTTCTCTAATTTTTGTCGAAGACATACCTGTGTTGCGATCAATGTAGACGAGTGTGATGCCAGTCTTATCGAACCACTCTTTTGTGAAGTTCATCTGAGCGTAGTAGTCTTTCGGAGGTGCCCAATCATCTCCAATGGCTACGAAATCAATCGGCCAAACTTTTGACGTTCGTTCAATCGTACCTGCTGAGTTGTCCTCACCATCATTCAAGACAACGTAGTCAACGTACTTACATGCAGCTACGACAGCAGATCGCTCTTCAAGAGACATCGTAGGGCGAACGCCTTTGAACTTTTCTACGAACTCGTCAGGATTAAGCGCAACGATGACTTTTCCGTCGGGTCCAGCTATTTTACGGCAACCGGCTAGAAGTTGGACGTGGCCCATGTGGAAGAGGTCAAACGTGCCTCCCGTGTAGACGTTACTCATTTGTCAGCTTCTTTACGTCTTTTGCGAAATCAGTCTGTTTGTATAGACGGTATTGAGCTGCATCGTGTTCCCAAACGTCAGAACTGTTCCCATGCTCGTATGTAGCGTCATGAGGAGCTTTCTCAGCTAATGGGTGAAGATGCTCAATGATAGCATCATCAACGTAGGTCAGAGTGCCTAGTTCCTCACCAAGAAGTTTCCAGAAGTTATCTACGAACAGTTGCTTCTGATTTACAGGAGCCATGAATCCTAGAGTCTTAACGATATTAGAATCCATGAAGACTCCTGTCGGCAAATTCTCGCCTTGAATGAGATCATTTCCGTAGACAATTGAATTGTCCTGACGTTCAAGAGCCCAGATAATTTTAGGATACCATCCATCATGGGGAAGAGTATCATCACCTAAAAATCCGACATATGGATAGAAATGAGCTTCTGTAAGCGCTTGCTCATTTAAAGCATTGACCATACTGCCGCCAGTAACTGGCATGACATTGTCCTGAGGATACTGAGAAATCGTATCATCGTCTTTGTCCACAGCAAATGTTACAGTTACATGATCTTTAGCGGTATCATTGATAGCTTTAAGCAGTCGATGAGCATTTTCAGGACGACCGCGTGATGGTACGACGATAGAGATTTTAGGCGTAGCTCCTGCAGACCAATAATCAAACATGGGGGTTTCGACACGATCAGGACGGCCAGACGTATTTCCGTTCCAGTGGACGTAAGCCCATGTTCGTTCAGCTACGTGATGGACTTTAGCACCATTAGCGACTGCAGAAAGAATCAGGCGGAAATCTTCACCAACAGTGTTGCCTTGTGAAAGTGACTCAAGCTCTTCTTCGTTTAAACCGATAGTGTTAGAAAATCCACCCGCATCACGGACCACTTGAGTTTTGCAGAGAGTTGTGACAGTTGTTTGGACTGGATTCTCTGGATCGAAAGGCTTACCAAAGTTCTCTGGAAAAGGATCAGTGCCTCCCTCGACATCGAACCACGAATAGACAATGTCTGCATCATTCTCAATTGCAGCTTTATAGAGGGTTTCAAGATGTTGCGGGTAGAAATAATCATCGTCGTCTAAAAAAGCTACCCATTCAGTTGTAACTCGTGCAACGCCATTGTCACGGTTACCGGGAGCGCCAAGCTTTTGCGTGTCCATCTGAACAACGATTTCTTTTGGCTGAAGCGTTTGAGCTTCTACGCTTGCATAAGCTTTTGCAAGTCTAAGTCCTCGCGATGGAATCGTAGTGATCACTACGGTAATGTCAGGTTGTTCCTGCATTTAGTTCCTTAAATAGATATAGTGGTCCTTTTTCAAGAACCACTATATCTTATTTAGTTAGAAAAGTAAAGTTGGTTACTTCTTTTCTACCTGGATGAGCGGGTTTGAGCCGTTCGGTACTACGAAGGTGTTGCCCTTTTCACCGAGCTGGCGAAGAGTGTCAAGCTGACGCTGCTGAAGAATTTCAGGAGTTAGTGAAGCAGCAAGCTTACGGTTGGCTTCAGCTTCAGCTTCTGCCTGTAGAATCTTCTGCTTTGCCTGTTCCTGAATTACCTTGGTGTTGGCTTCTTCTTGAACAACCTTGGTGTTAGCATTCGTTACGTCGGCAAACTTCTGATCAATTTCAGCACCATAAACAACCTTCGAGATTGTTACTCGGCTGACATCGACACCTACGGATTCAAGACGCTTCTTGGTGTTCTCAAAAACGTCCTTTGAGAAGTCAGCAAGTCGAGTACGAAGATCAGCCGTGGTGTAAGTATTTGCGACTTCGTTCGTTGCTGCGAAGATTTCCTTTTCAACTACCTGGCTGTAGAAGACCTTCTGGTCTTTGTAGCTGGTAAAGATTTCACTTACCTGGTTAGGGCGAATGTTATAGGTAGTTGAGCTGTCAATACTTGCAACAACACCCTGCTTGTCACGAACTTCAATATCTCCACCGTTTACAGGAGCTTCAGCAGTGGAAGTACCATCACCCTTATAGGTTGCAGGCTGATTGAGAATATCAAAGCTGATAGCTTCTTGCCAAGGAGCCTTCAATTCAAAGCCGGGAGTAATATCTTCTCGAGCAATAGTACCGTCAAAGTTCTTGATAACCATTGCTTCTCCTCGTTCCTGAGTATAGGAAGATGAGATAAGGAAAAGAACGACTGCGACAATAGCTCCGCCAGCACCACCAAGAATCTTGACACCCGGTGAAGAGCCGAAAATTGCAAAACCAACCGCTGCAATCGCAGCAATAACGGCGATAATAAAGAGAATAATCATTTCGTCTTTCGTTGATGTTTTATTTGAATTAATGGTAGGGTACCATGAAGTACCCTACCATCAGTTTGTGTTGCTATGAAAACAATATACTACTTAGTTTCTAAAGTACAATCTATGGCCAGAGGACTAAGACTTCCTTAAAATCTCGCTCGACTTCGTCTTCTGTGTACTCGTCCTCGACGACTAGGTCTTCGAGTGAGTGGATTTCTCCACCCTCAAGCGTCTCACCCGTGTACGACTTCTCGACGAGATAAATACCCCAATCGACAAGAGCGTTGAAACTATGGCCCTCTTCATCGGAAGCCGCTAGGACTTCCAACTCGGGCTTCTCTTGGCCGATATTGGTCATGTGTTGTGCGAATTCTACAATGTTCATTTTTGGGACTTCCTGGAAGTGATAGTGCGCTCCCAGGTCTCGACCCATTGGGAAGCGTTGCGTTCAATTGTATTTTCATTATATACAATCTCACGATACTTCCTTGCGTCGCTGTCTCGAGTCTTAGGACGATCTATCCATCGCTGGATTGCCTTAGACCATCCTGTAGGTCCTGATGCTAATTTACCCACGCCGTAGACTTCAAATCGCTCATACTCACGCGTCGGAGAAGCTACAAATGGAATCCCAAGTGCAGCCATTTCCATGCCTTTTAGAGCAGACTTTGCATGGTTGAATGGAGACATTTCCAAAGGAACAATTCCAATGTCAAGTGTATCACGTAACGTTTCATAGTAATTCTCTAATTCTACCCATCCAGTGGCAGTGAATGGAGTTTCTTTAGAAAGTCCTAGAAAACGCTGAACATCAACACCATCACCAACAACTGCGAAATTTAGTTCGTTATCAGCGACAACTGATCCGATAGCTCCACCGGTGACTTGAAGATCGAGTGGATGGACTTGAGTCGTTCCTGTCCAGCCAACTGTCAGAGGTTCACGATTGAGATCGTACACAGGAGTGAGATCAAAAATTGACTCAGGCACGCAGTTGCGAAGGACCGTAGATTTTCCAATGCCATATTTTTCAAGAGCTGGTGTGGAAATGGTGATGTGGTCAGCAAGTTCACACGCTGATCGAACCCATTGAGCTCCTGTATGCTCATAACCTGTCATATTTGTATGAGCGCTGTTTGCAGTGTGGACACTGTCAAAATCATCGTCTAGCTCGACAATAGTGGCAATACCTTGCTTCTTAGCTTGCTCGAGTAGAGATGTCCAACTGTTGTCAAGCGGACGCTGAATCACAATAAGATCAGCGTCCGTCTTGACTTCAGTAACTTCAGACATTCCAGTGAGCTTGTTAGTTGTTGCTTCAACATCAATGCCGAAATCGACAACTATATCGACGCCAAGGTCTTTAGCTACACGAGCAGGCTCTAGCATGCGATAGAACCCACATCCGCCCTTATCAGCTGGAATTATTTGAACTTTCATAGAACAGGCTTTAGCTCCAAAAGTTCAGCTTGACCATCCGCGAAATCATCGGCGAATTCTTGAACTGCATCAGCAATCCAAGGACGTTCGAGTTTCGCTAATTCAAAGACATCATCAGGATCACCCGGAAAAACTTCGCTTGTGTAGGTGAGCGTGAAAGTTGCTTCGTACTTTTGGACGTTCTGAGCCATTATTCTGTGCCATCTTTCTCGGCTAGTTCTGCGTAAAGTGCAATGTAAGCAGCTGCGTCAATTGCAGAGTCTTCTTTATATCCTTGGATGTCTCGAACAATTTTAAGTAGAGCCATCGCAGCTGCAACATCTGAAGCTGTTAGTGGTTCCGATAGTTTTTCTTGAAAACGGATATTCCACATATCAGCGATGTTTTGGAAGTTCTTTTCCGGAGGTCCGTACTGATCCTGACGATCGCTAACGATTAATCGTCTAGCTTCTTCTAGAATTTCTTCACGTTTGGTTTTTGTCACAGGCACTTTCCCAGTTGGATAAATCACATCAGCTGTAAGTCTATTTGCCGTAAAAATCTTAGACGGCTGTGCGCCTAAATCTCTCAATACTTCTTCAGGATTTGTCATACAACTAATATATCACTTAAAGCTGATGTTGTCGATATCGCCGTCTTTTGTCAAGAAAGTGACAGCAGAAGGGTTGCCAGTGCTGCCCGCGCGTCGACGATAGTGGTTTGATTCCTGCTCGAACGAGGGCGTACGAACGGTGAACATGTCGTTTTCTTGCTCGATCATACCGGTATGGTTGTGTCCGTGAATGAGAACGTGAACGCCAACCATCGGGCTGTGACGGTTGAATACTTGACCCTTGAGCCAGTCCCAATGCTTGCCCTTCGTCCATTGATCGCCATGAACCTGAACAATCTTGGTACCTGCAACCCAACGGACTAGAGTGTCTTCATCGAAAGGCACGATTCCAAATCTAACGTGACCGTAAAGATATGGATCGCCAAACTCTTCAAGAGACAATTTAATTGACGCGAGTGCTTGAACTGCCCAAGAGTCTGAAGGGTCCGTAATAACGGGCTCTCGTTGAGCTTGATCGTGATTACCAGGAACGGAGTCGATCGTTAGCTCGTTTGTGAGAGGTGCGAAAGCCTTGATTGTAAAGATAATCAGTTCTTGAAGAAGCTGTACTTGTTGAGTCGTGGTTAGAACTGTACGACGAGCTAGCTTGCCACCCTGTGAGACCATGCCTTCGATAAGGTCACCAACATACGAGATATGGATTGGTCCAATTTCGTCATGAAAGCGCATGATTTTGTCAACAGCGTTTTGTACGGACTCCATGTAACGCTTGACGGTTCCTTGAACACCATCTCCGTCACTCTTACCGAGTTGAAGATCGCCAACAGCGAAGACAAAACCATGATCGCCTTTACCGGGTTTTACATGCTCTGGGTATTTGACATCTTGAATGGAAGCAATGAGAGCTTCAAAACTTTCATCCGTAATAGGGCTGACTTGCTTTTTAGCACGAATATCATAAGACGCAAGAGGAGGTCGATCAGGACTCTGTTGCCATGTTTTTACGCCAGCAATATAGAACTCAGCTGGATCGTACCCAAGCTTTTCCAGAATGCTAGGTTCCTCATCCTGGGATACGCCGGTATCTTCGGTGTGTAATTTATCATCTTCAGGGGAAACTACTCCCAGAAGAGGTTCTAGAGGTTCTTCTAAATCGCCAATTTCCGGGTCTTCCCAGATATTGTCCTGCTTTTTGATGTAATTAGAAAGTGCAGAAGGACTGATAATAATACCTTCTTCAGCGGCAAGAACTCTTGACATCGCCGCAAAAGATTTTTCCTCGAAATAGAGGAATAAAATTACGTCGTGATAATCCTTGCAAACGCCAGGGTATGCTTTTTTCAATTCGTCATTCCTTGTAGTTGTAAAAATAACATTTAATAAATGTAACAAATAAGAAACAATTTGTACAATTATCGTACCTCCACAGAGATTCGAACTCTGGACCCAGTCTTCGGACGACTGCGCTCTATCCTCTGAGCTATAGAGATAAAAATAGCGGTCCCATTTAGAGACCGCTATTTTATTTGTTTTTCTTTTTGCGTTTAGGTTTGTCAGAAACAATATAAACAGCGTCAGGAACTCGAGGCGGGAATTTAAGAACCATTCCAGCTTCTTCAGGAGTTCTGTTTGCTTTTGTCGCATTACAAGAAAGGCACGCAGCAATTGAGTTCAACCATGAATCTTCACCACCACGAGATTTTGGGTGAATGTGGTCATGTGTTGTTGCTTTTCCACCGCAATATCCACAACGGAAACGGTCTCGTTCAAGAACACCACGCTTTGAGAAGAATACTTCTCCGTAGTGGTAGGTAACTTTCACGTAGTGAATTAGACGGATGACCAGAGGGAAGAAGAGAGACTTACCTTTGGACCTGATAATCCGAGATGGGTCTTCTTCGTCAATCACAGCCTTACCGTCGAAGACAAGAGCGAGAGCGCGCTTTAGCTTGGTTGACCCAAGCGGTTCGTAGGAGGCGTTAACAACAGTCACGCTTTCATATGCTAGTACAGAGCTCACTTGTCTTCCTTTCTTGGTTGCAGTGGGCTTATATTTTATTTGAGAGAAGCGATAACGAGGATCGAACTCGTGCTAAACCGTTTTGCAGACGGTCTCCTGCCCATTCGGAACTATCGCTATAACACGCTTTTAGGAGAAGCGTGCAAAACTCTTTTTAATATTGTATACTAATAGCCAATATCAAAGTACTCGACGTGGAAACCTTCGCGAGTCGCTGTCACTTCAGCAGGATCACCGAAGTTTTTGAGAAGAACTTCCTCGAACTCGTCACCTACTGAAAAGTCCTCGTACTGGAGAACTAAATCTTCTGTGAAGAGAACGCCATTAAACGTTTTATCAAATTCATAATGCCACTTTTGATTGTAGCTACCAGGTATGCGCTCTTCGTCCCAAACGAAAGATCGTAGATTAGATGTTGTATAAGTTACATCACCATAATCAGTATCATAATCCTCGTCATCCTCTGAATCTTCGTCAGGATCACTAAAACCGAAACGAGTCTCGTGGATATCAAACGTACAAGGTTCTCCATCATTGAAGCCAGGAGTTCCTTGTCCCCAACGAATGAACTTGCATTCAGGATGGGCTTCGAAGAATTCATCGAACATCTTAATGAATTCTTCAGGACCTAGCTGAGGAGTAGGCTGTCGAAATGAAACGTCTCCCAAATCACCGGTGATGGGGCGTCCTAGAATATTTTTATCAGTCATGATCTGCGTAATACTCGATTCTGAATCCGTCTTTTGCAGCGTAAACGATTGCATGGTCACCGAATGAGTCTTTTAGGAAGACGTCATGTTGACCACTTCCTAGCTCATTTTCGACAGTACTAAGAAGTTTAGCTACTTCATTTGTGTCTACTCCATTGATGGGGTCTGAAGACATTCCTCGCCAATGAGAGTAGCCAAGATAATCTGTAGAGTAGTAACCATCTTCGCGATCGCCACCATCTTCATCTCCAAATGAGAGCTTGACACCTCCACCCCATTCGCCGTTAGCGCTAAACGTGCATTCTTCTCCATCGTTCCAAGATGGCGTATACTGAGACCACTTGTATTCACGGACATCTGGATGATCTAGAAGAGCGTCAAGAGCTGCAATAAACTCTAAAGGGTCTGCTTGATCTTTCTGACGTTCACTAGTTGGGCGAACTGTACCTTCTACAGGACGTCCATAAACTTCATGATATGCATCATTTGTCGTCATCTGTCTTGCCTTTCTTTACGATATTTTGGAGCATTTCCTCGCGTCCAATGAATTTGTTTCGTTTGCCACCCATCCACGTGACGCAATTCATGCAGTCAAGCCAATCACCCGGAGATGGAATACAGCCAAGGTCCTCAACAATATGGTTCTCAGCGATGTCACGAACAATGACTTTCTTGGGTTTTTGAGTCTTCTCATCAAAAATTGTGATGTAGTGACCAAAAACATCTTGAGCCATGAACGGACCATTGGCATGATGAAGCATCGCTCTGTGACGAACATCTCCATATGAGGACTTGTACTGGTCAATCCATTCATGAATCGCGATATAGTCTTCTGGCTTTCCACCGAAATGACGAGCTGAAGCTTCAGCATGTAGATAAGATTGAGCCATTAGTTCGTTAAGAACTCCACATCAGGAGTTTCCTCTAGAATACGAAGAATGCTTTCGAGTTCGCGAATTTGACCCTGATTCCAGCCATAGCTTTCGCCGATCTGGAACGTGTCATCGTGGTTTCCACCACCTGCAGCGTTTTCAATTAGAGTGTCGCGATCATAGTCTTCGTAATCTTCTTCGAGAGTAGAAATACGAGACGAGATATAGCGCTTTAGTTCATCCTTATTCATTATGTCCTTCAGTCGTTACTTGGCCAGTAATCCCCAACTTTATGAGAATTATAGTCGTGCTCGTTGACATAGACCCAACCGGTCTTGTCACCTTGCTGTAAATCAAATCGATACGTAGCTGGATTATGCTGTGTCATTGGCATATTCACTGTGCAAAAACCATTTTTATCAAATGATACACACTGATAATAGAAAGAATCGTAGGGAGCTGTATAAACCTTTTGTGTGATGGCACCAGATTCAATAGAGCTGCAACCTACCAGTGCTAGAACGCACAAAAGAAGTAGTGTTATTTTCCTTTTCATAGGATAACAATAA
>Ga0307413_10000140_pt1 | contig 19209 bp, 22 predicted proteins | sample DK1Ometagenome_3_FD_203714 | JGI IMG/M metagenome (GOLD analysis project Ga0307413, IMG submission 203714) | Maize rhizosphere microbial communities from greenhouse at UC Davis, California, United States - DK15-O-2 | ecosystem: Host-associated > Plants > Roots > Rhizosphere > Soil | place: USA... | reverse complement strand
AGCTAATCCCGCTATCCGTTACAATCTTTTGTGCCGAACCCGGCACAAAAGGATTTTTACTACTATCGGGGCTAAAACACACCAGGCTATGTACGAATTACTTTTTTGGAGATATTTAGAAGAGGTTTACCTAAACCATCACGAGGTTTACGAAGCTCTTGTTGAAAAAGAAGAAGTTGATGGACTTGAAAAACTTCCGGTTGAAGTAATCATGAACAGAATTGCTTCTGTATTTTCTGATTGGGAAAAAGTAGATGAAAATAGCTGGCAAAATACGAAAGGAAAAGGTGCTTTTCAGGTAATTTCAACACCGCAAAGCATTAAAATTGACTGTTATGGAACCGAAGGTAAAACCATGAACAAATTAGTCAGTTTAATGGAAGAATTCAAATGTCCGTTGTACGATCCTCAAGTTCCAGAGCGTTATGACGAAATGAGTGAGTAAAATACTTTATGAAACTTCGCGATATCTTTGTGCATCTCTGCGAAATAGTTATTACACAAAGATGCACAAAGATTTCACAGAGAAACACCAAGAATAAAAATATGGCTCCAACAACTAATTTCAATTTCTCAGACAACATTATTTTAGAAGACGATATGGTTCTATTGCGTCCTTTGCAAGAATCAGATTTCGATAATTTATTAGAATTTTCTATAAATGAGCCAGAAACCTGGAAATATTCTTTAGTTGGTGCAGATGGAAAAGAGAATTTGATCAATTATATTCAGTCAGCCATAAAAGCAAGAGACGATCATAAAGAATTTCCATTTATAGTTTTCGATAAAAAATCTCAAAAATACGCTGGCTCAACACGTTTTTACGATATTCAGCTTGAATATAAAACCGTGCAATTAGGCTACACGTGGTACGGATCTGCTTTTAGAGGAACCGGACTAAACAAACATTGCAAATTTCTATTGCTTCAATTTGCTTTCGAAACCCTCGGAATGGAACGTGTAGAGTTTCGGGCCGATAATAATAACGACAGAAGTATTGCCGCAATGAAAAGTATTGGCTGTAAAGTCGAAGGTGTTTTGCGAAGTCATATGCCAACCAGAAATAACGAAGTACGTCGCGATTCAATTGTTTTAAGTATTCTAAAAGAAGAATGGTTTGCCGAGGTAAAAGAAAATTTAAAGCGAAAGCTTTAAAATATACCAACGGCAAAAGAGCCATCGGCTCGACCAATATTGTAGGGCTGGATTTTAATCCAGTTTACGTGGCAAGCAAATATATTGAATTTCAGTTTGAAAAAATTGCTATTGAATTTTTGACATTGATATTTTAATATTACCCATCTGTCAATAATAAATATTGTTCTTTTCGCAGTTTGATTACTAAATTATTCACATAGGTTTTTACTTTTTGAGGCAATAAATTCCAATTTTTATCTTTTTTAAAACTTCTGCAATAATCTAAGTCACATTCGACAGCACGAATCACATACTTTTGATTTTTATAAATCGTAATAATTTTTACACGTCTTATTTCGTCATACTCAGTTCTTGTTCCGTAAACAATTATAGGTTCGATGTAGCCATCACCGTCGATATCTTTGGTACTGCAATATTTTGTCCAGAACCAAATGTTGGTTTCCTTAGGATCGGAATCCTCAAGTAAATCGTTAATTCTCCATTTTTCAAGAAAACCACCGTGATCATTCATACCGCAAACTGCCTGGATTTTGGTATTTAATGTGTCTTTTTTATTTGTTTGATTTTCGCATAAAATCAATTCAAAAACTCCGCCTTTATCCTGATATTCATAAGCTCTGTAAATAGGGAAATCAGAGATATTTTCTAGTTCTCTTTGTTTTATTTGTTCTTTATCTAAAATTGAACTTTCTGTTTTTTGTGAAAAACCAAAGGCTGAATTTAAAAGGAAAAGGAATGAAATAAATCGTTTCATGTGGTAAATAAATTATAAATCAAAGATATCTAAAAGCTTTTCAGTTTACGAATATTTATATTTTTTAAAATTCCAATTTTGTCGTAATTTCCTAACGTGAAATTGAAATTAATTCAGTTTTGCAAATAATATTAAATACACACCAATGAATATTGTAAAAACAAAACACCTTCTTTTTGGATTATCAGTTTTGCTATTTGGATTTACGAATGAAGTAATTGCTCAAAAGAAAGCAGACAACTTTAAAAACTTGATTCAATATGTAGACCCAATGATTGGGACAGCCAAAATGGGTCACACATATCCAGGCGCAACAGTTCCGTTTGGGAGCGTACAGTTAAGCCCTGAAACCGATACAATTGCTTATAGTTTAAACGGAAAATACAACGGAGAAGTTTACAAATATTGCGCAGGTTATCAATATGAAGATAAAACGATTGTGGGTTTTAGTCATACCCATTTTAGTGGCACAGGACATTCTGATTTGGGAGATTTTCTTATCATGCCAACAACAGGTAAACTGCAATTGAATCCCGGAGTAGCTTCAAAACCATTATCGGGTTATAGATCTGCATTTTCGCATTCGACCGAAAAAGCAGAGCCGGCATATTACAGCGTTCTTTTGGAAGATCATAAAATCAAAGCAGAACTTACGGCAACAACGCGCGTTGGAATTCATCAATATACTTTTCCGAAATCTGATGAAGCACATATTATTCTCGATTTAACTTCCGGAATTTACAACTATGATAAAAAGAATGTCTGGACATTTGTTCGCGTAGAAAACGATACTTTAATTACCGGATATCGCCAGACAAATGGCTGGGCCAGAACAAGAACCGTTTATTTTGCAATGTCTTTTAGCAAACCAATTAAAAGCTACGGTCAGGCGGCGCAGGAAAAAAGTGTGTATAGAGGTTTTTGGGGAAGATTTGATCAAACCAAAAATTTCCCGGAAATGGCAGGTCAAAACCTAAAATTGTTTTTTGATTTTGATACCAATGAAGGTGAGAAGATCAAAATTAAAATGGCGCTTTCTCCGGTAAGTTCGGCCGGCGCGCTTGAGAATATGGAAAAAGAAGTTCCAGGTTGGGATTTTGAAAAAGTAAAAAAACAAAGTCAGGAAGTTTGGAACAAAGAATTGAATAAAATTCAAATCGAGACCCTCCAGAAAGAAGATTTAGTGAATTTTTACACGGCAATGTATCACGCTTTTTTAGGTCCAACAGAATACATGGATCTTGACGGAAACTACAAAGGTTTGGATATGAATGTTCATAAAGCTGAAAATTTCACAAATTATACCAGTTACTCGCTTTGGGATACTTACCGTGCTTTGCATCCGTTATTTAATATAGTTCAGCCAAAGCGAAATTCAGATATGATTAGTTCGATGTTGGCACATTCAGATCAAAGTGTGCACAAAATGCTGCCAATCTGGTCGCATTATGCTAATGAAAACTGGTGCATGATTGGTTATCATTCCGTATCTGTAGTTGCCGATGCGATTGTAAAAGGTAACATCAATTTCGATCCTGAAAAAGCGCTTCAGGCTTGTGTCAATACTGCAAAAGTTCCCTATTATGATGGATTGGAATATTACATGAAAATGGGATATGTTCCTGAAGATAAAAATGGATCGTCGGTTTCTAAAACATTAGAATATGCTTATGATGACTGGGCAATTGCTCAGGCGGCAAAAAAAATAGGCAAAACCGAAATTTATAATGAATTTATCGAAAGATCTAAAAACTATAAAAACGTTTACGATGATAAAACAGGTTTCATGCGCCCGAAATTAAACGACGGAACTTTCAAAAAAGAATTTGATCCGCTAGACACGCACGGGCAAGGTTTTATTGAAGGGAATTCATGGAATTACAGCTTGTATGTTCCGCAGGATCCTGCCGAAATGATTAAAATGATGGGTGGAAACGACAAATTTAATGTTCGTTTAGATTCGTTATTCAATATGCATTTGCCAGATAAATATTTTGAAAATACAGAAGATATTACCAGAGAAGGAATTATTGGGAATTATGTTCACGGGAACGAACCTTCACATCACGTTGTTTATTTGTACAACTGGACAAATTCGCCTTGGAAAGCACAGGACAAAATTAGAATGATCCTGAAAAAAATGTACCGAAATGGAGCCGATGGTTTAGGCGGAAATGACGATTTCGGACAAATGAGCGCCTGGTATATTTTTAGCAGTTTAGGATTTTATCCAGTTGCACCGGGTTCTGATGAATATGCTTTGGGAAGTCCGTTGGTGAAAAATGCGGTTTTTAACTTAGAAAATGGTAAAACTTTTGAAGTTGAAACTGTAAATCAATCTGATAAAAATGTTTTTGTGAATAAAGTATTGTTGAATGGAAAAGAGCTTTCAAGGCCTTTCTTAAAACATTCTGATGTTATTAATGGTGGGAAAATTACTTTTTATATGAGTTCAAAACCTAATAAGAAGAGTTATTAGGTTTGTTAATGTGATATTTTGATATGAAAAAGCAAATAATAATTGAAAATATTGGCGTGTGTATGGATGGAGGAACTCTTGTTTTAAAAATAAAAAAAGAAGAGTCAATTTTTATGAAATTGAATTTGTACAAAAAGTTGTTTTTTCAAGTCGAGCGGTGATGGAACGATTTCCAGGCAGTTTGATTTTAAATAAAAAAGAGGTCGAGATCAGGTCAGAATTAGAAAGACAAATACTTTCGGAAATTAGAATTGCTGAAATTAGAATGCAATTAGAAGAGAGTGAAAGAGAATCTTTAAAAAAAATGATTTTGGAAAGTATTGAATTTGTTGAATCAGAAGATTATATAAAAGTTGCTAAAAAAGTAGGACGCATTAAATATTAATTTTTTAATAAAGAGAGAAATATACCCAACTTTATAAAAACTTCACGAAATTTGTGCTTTAAAATAAAAGTAAATATGAAAATAAATCTAAAATCAGGAATTGATAAATTGCTTTTCGGAATGAAGCAAAACGATGTAACGGCTGCTTTAGGAAAACCTGATAAAAATTATAAAGACGAAGATGATAATGTGATTTTTGTATACAATTCACATAAAATCAGATTGACATTTTATGAGGAAGAAGAATTGAAATTAGGCTATCTAGTAGCTTCAAGCAATGACTTGGAAGTTTTTGGATTCAAATTAATTGGAAGAAAAATTGCCGATGTAAAGAAAGATTTTGCTGCAAAAGGTATTACAAAATACAATCAGGAAACTTTTGATACTTTTGAAAATTATTTCAATGAAGACAATTGGTTTATTCTTCAAACTGAATTTGATGAAGTTGTGAAGTTTGAAGTAGGAGCGATTATTAATGATAAAGATGAATTTGACTGGAAGTTTCCAGTGAAGAAATAACACAGTTCCTCAGGATAACAAACAAAAAAACCGACAATCACTTGTCGGTTTTTTTTTATCGTTAGCAATTAAAAGAATTACCCTTTCAACCATGCAGTTTTAAGTTTCTCTTTTGAAGCATCTGTAGCTTTAAAAGTTTCTGCCTCTTCGAATGGCACTTTTACAGTTCCTTTAATAGTCTGTTCAACACCGCCACGTTTTATTTTAACTGTAATTGGATCGTTTTCTTTCCAGTTTTCACTTTCTCCAATCAAATCGTAAATGTTATCCAGGTTATATGCTTTGTTATTTATAGAAACGATAGCATCACCTGCTTTAAGATTTAAGTTAGTGAAGAACACATTTAAATCCATATCAGGACGAACACTTATTACTTTTGTTGCTTTATCGATTCCAATGTATGGAGTTTGTCCTTTAATGAAAATTGATCCCGGTTTTTTCTCAGAAGATTTTGTTACGCCTACTTTTGCCAAATAAGTTTCATAAGGAATAGGAGTAGTTCCGGCAACATAAGTTTTTAAGAATTCACCAACTTCAGGATAGGTCAACTGAGTAATTTTGGCAAAAAGCTCATTATCATTAAATGGTTTTTCAACGCCATATTCACTGGCTAATTTATGCATTAAGTCAAGAATTCCTCTTTCGCCATTACTTTTTTCTCTAATAATGATGTCAATACACATACCAATTAGAGCTCCTTTTTGGTATACATTTAAGTATTGATCTTTGTAAGGCTGCTCTAAAACATTTTTACTCATTACCGTAAACGACATTGTATCGTTTAAACCTTTTGCCTGTTGTATTTTATCAGCAATACGAGTATAGAATTCGGCTTCATCAATTAAACCCTGATTAATTTGAAAGAGGTTTGCAAAGTATTCTGTTACACCTTCATACATCCATAAATGTTCTGACATTTGTGGTGCATTATAATCAAAATACTGAATTTCTTTTGAATGTACAGTTAGCGGAGTTACAATATGGAAAAACTCATGAGAAACAACATCTTTCATAGATTCAACCAATTTTTCTTTTGGCATTGATTCCGGCAAAACAACTGTTGTAGCAGTTGGGTGTTCTAAGGCACCAAAACCGTGTGCATCATCTTTTGCCATGCTTGATAAATACAATAAAACAGTATATTTTTTAGTCGCATTTACTTTTCCTAAAAAGTTTTTTTGCGCTGTCATCATTGTTTTCATTTCCGGTGTAATACTTTCGGCTGTAAATTTTCCTGTTGGAGAATAAACGGCGATTAAAATATCCATTCCGTTTACATTGAAAGTTGTATAGTCTGGTTTAGAATACATAATTGGATTTTCAACCAAAACAGCATAACGAGGCGTGGTAAAAACGTCACTTGTTTTGCTTGCATCTTCATCATTCATAGAAGTTGCTCCCCAAAGTGTTTCAGGATGCGTAATGGTAACTTTATACGGAACATCTAATTTATCCTTGAAATAGCCCACAAAACCGTGTGTATTGACCATAAAATTGACTCCTGCATTGATATTAGTTCCTGCTGGTGAGAAAACGTCATCATTACCAAAACCGGTTCCTTTTTCAGTATCAAAGGTATCGCCAACTAAATAAGTTACTTTTTTTAATGTTTTGGCATTTGAAATTGACCATGAATTATCGTCGATTCTTTTTACTGTTAAAGCATTTCCTTTAGCATCAAAAGCTTTAAAATCATCAGAATATTTACCGTAATTATCTGTAGAATAAGTTCCGGGAACTGTTTTCGGGATACTGTAAATAATTTCATCTGTTTTTATTTCCGGTGGAGTAACGGTTACTAAAACTTTATCGTCTTTTACATCGACAAGATTAATAGTAACGGCCACTGTATTACTTTTTGCAGCTCCGGAACCCGTACCGGTTTTACAGCTCCAAAACGTTACCGCAAGAGCTAATGTGTAAAGTATTTTTTTCATTTGTTTATGTTTAGTTATGTGTATTTGACTTATAAAATGTAATTATGTTACATGAAATTAAAAATAAAAAAAAACTCCCGATTCACAGGAGTTTTATGCTAGTCAAGTTTGTTCTTTATATAATATTTTCCATCCAAATCTTCATCAAAATCATCTATTTTAACGGGTTTTGGTTTTGGTTTATTTGCGATCGCCTTCTTTTTCCACATTTCAAATTTTTCGAGTGGCATTTTCTTTTTCATGATTTCCAGAACTTCTTTTTCTGCCAATCCAAATTCTTTTTTTATAATTTCAAATGGATTTCTTTCTTCCAAGGCCAACGAAACAAGTTTTTCCGTTTGTTCCCAGCTCAACTCTTTGCGGTTACTCTTTTTCATCACGTGAAAATTAATTCAAAATAGGGGTTAATGATTAATAGATTGATTTTCAATTTAAGTATCAATATTAATAAAAAAAATAATTAGTTGGTTCGATCAGGTATGTTTTTTTTAATGATTTTGCTTGTTTTTTTCGGATCTTGATTTTTGAAACGGAATTTTTAATAAATTTTTCAATTTGTTGTGCTCATCTGCTGCCATGTGTGTGTCTACGCCATATATTAATTCTTCTTTTGGTAAAGTTGTAAAAGTGCCAAAAAGCCGATCCCAAACAGAAAAAATGTTTCCATAATTGCTGTCCGTATAGGGTAAAACATAATGATGGTGCACTTTGTGCATATTAGGAGAAACGATAAAATAACTCAGAATATTGTCTAATTTAGGAGGAAGCGAAATATTAGCATGATTGAACTGAGAAGCTATGACAGATAATGACTGATAAAGAAAAACCATCCACATTGGACTTCCCACTATTAAAACGCCTGCAGTTGTAAATAAAAAGCGAATTATGCTTTCTCCCGGATGATGTCGATTTGCAGTTGTAGTATCAATCCAGGTATCTGTATGGTGAATTAAATGAAAGCGCCATAAAAATTTTATTTTATGTTCGATAAAATGCACCAGATAAGCGCCTATTAAATCTAATAAAAGCAAACCAAGAATGGTATAAAGCCAAATTGGAATTTTTGGCAGCCATTGTAAAATTCCGAAATTGTTTTCGGTTGTCCAGCCTGCAGTTTTGATTAGTATAAAAGCCAAAATGAAATTTACGATAATAGTGGTAATCGTAAAAAAGATATTTATTCCTGCGTGATGCCATTTTCTATATTGCATCCTGAATAGCGGAAATGTATTTTCGATAAGCCAAAAAATAGTTATTCCTCCAACCAAAATTAAACTTCGGTGTGAAGATGGAATCGTACTGAAATAAGCAATGATTTCATTCATAATAAACTATTAATTTAAATAGAATAAACTTTGTAACCTTAAGGGCGTATTAAAGTTACTGATATTTCACAAAAAAAGAGAAAATCAAATATAATATATAAGATTTTCTCTTTTAGAATAAATTATCTTAGTGAAGATTTATTACTTTTTGATAAGACTGATAATAAATAATAAAACCCAGGCTCCTCCAACAGCAATTAGTATTTGCCATAAAAGGCCACCACCGCCAATTCCAAGTTTACCGGCAATCCATCCACCGATGAATCCACCAATTATTCCGACGATGATATTACCAATTAACCCAAAACCTGCGCCTTTCCAAACCTGACCAGCTAACCATCCTGAAATTGCTCCAATAAGTAAGAAATATAAAAATTCCATATTTTAAATTTTAATGTTATTTGTAAATGATACTATTCTGTATCGTCTTGTTTTTGTAATAATGTTTTATAGATAAATCCAGCAACAACAGCTCCTAAAATAGGTGCAACCCAAAATAGCCAAACTTGCGAAAGAGGTTCTCCACCCACAAAAATTGCCTGAGACAATGATCTTGCAGGATTAACAGAAGTATTTGTGATCGGAATGCTTATTAAGTGAATTAGTGTTAGCGCTAAACCAATTGCAATACCAGCAAAGGCAGTGTTTGCAAATTTATCTGTAGCACCTAAAATGATTAATAAGAAAAACAAGGTAAGCACAAATTCGGCAATAAAAGCTGCTGCTAAAGAATAGCCGTCCGGAGAAAAAGCACCAAAACCATTTGAAGCAAATGCCCCTGCTTTGGTTGCATCAATTACAAAACCTGCTTTTCCTGAAGCAATGGTATATAAAGTACCTGCTGCAGCAATTGCGCCTATACATTGTGCGATAATATAAGGGATTAAATCTTTTGCCGGGAATCTTCCTCCGGCCCATAAACCAAACGAAACAGCGGGATTAAAATGTCCGCCTGAAATATGACCAACAGCATATGCCATTGTCAATACCGTTAAACCAAAAGCCAATGCAACACCAGCAAAACCAATTCCTAATTCAGGAAATCCTGCCGCAAAAAGTGCACTTCCGCAACCACCAAAAACCAGCCAATAAGTTCCAAAGAACTCAGCAAATAACTTTTTCATAGTAAATAAATTTAATTAATAGTTTGTTTGTTAAAGGGTATATTGGTATGCCCATAAAATCAATACAATTTGTAAGGGCAAACGTATTAATAAAATAATTTTTAACAAAGAAAATTTGCCTTTTTTCTTACAATACATATGAACATTTGCAGGAAAAACAGCAATTAATAATGCTATGATTCCCCATGCAGCCAATTGTGTTGTAAAAGGAACTATTAGCAGGATACCTAAAATAATTTCGGCAGCTCCACTTAAAATATTTAATAATTTGGGGTTTGGCAGATAGGAGGGAATGATTTTAATGTACATTCCCGGATTTTTAAAGTGATTAATTCCGGCAATTATATAAAGAAAAGCCATTAAATATAAATGCCAGGGTAGGTTCATGATATGATTATTTATCACGAAATTATAAAAAAAATTAACAAAAATTGATTTACAATTACTTTATTTTTAATAGAACGTAAATTTGTTAATTTTTGCGTTTGAAATTTACATTCATAATGATAATGGCAAAAATGATTAAAACAATTCCAACCCATTGTAAAAAGATAACTTTTTCATTTAATAAAACATATGCCATCATTACTGAAACTGGTAATTCGAGAGCAGAAACAATGCTTCCTAAACCAATTCCCGTTAATGGAAACCCGGCATTCATAAGCATCGGAGGAATTATGGTTCCAAATAAAGACAGAACGATTCCCCATTTCATGAAAATAGCAAGATTAAAAGCAGTTGTCTGAGTAGCAAATGCAAATGAAAATACAATTACTGCTCCTCCTAATAGCATATAAAGACTACGCTGTGCAGATGAAATTTCAGTTGCAACACGATTTGCAGTAAACATAGTTGTCGTAAAAGATGCTGCAGCCATAATTCCCCATGCAATACCTCTCCAATCCAATTTTATATCATTATTGATAATATTGGTTGCCAAAACAGTTCCAATTAAAACAATAAATACAGCAATGACTTTTTGTTTGGATGGTAATTTTTTTTCCAAAATCATTTCCAGTAAAACTCCCATCCAAACGGTTTGCATCAATAAAACGATACCAATAGAAACCGGAATATATTTTACAGCCAGATAATAGAATAAACTGGTCATTCCTAATGAAGTTCCGGCAAGCATTAAACTAAATATGTTTTTTGGCGTAGCTTTTACAACATTATCTTTATGCTTTATTTTTTGAAATGCATTAATTAATAAGATGCCAATAATTCCCAAAACAAATTGAGATGTTGTTACCTCGGCAGTTGTATATCCTTCAGAATAAGCCATTTTTACAAAAGTAGCCAGCATTCCATAAGTTGTGGCACCAAGTGCAACTAAAAATACTCCCTTTAATACATTGTTTTGTGACATTTCAAATTGTTTTAAATTAAAAATAAAAGCCGGCAAAGGTAAGCTATTTTGTTTAGGATTTAATAGAAAACAGTTGTAAACATTATTAGTGTTACGATTTTAGCTTTGATTTTAAACTTAAAATTGTGAATTTCTTAGATTTGGGTTGATTTAATAAAACAAAAAACCCATCAATAATGATGGGTTTTATATCTAAATTTTAGAATCAATTATTTTAAAGCTGGTTGATTTTGGTAAGTTTCGATTTCAAAAACCAAAGTTGCGTTTGGGGGAATTACTCCTCCCGCACCTTTTTCTCCGTAAGCTAAGTTTGAAGGAAGAAAGAAAATTGCTTTTTCTCCATCAGTCATCATAGCTAATGCTTCTAAGAAACCAGGAATCATTCCGTCTTTTTTACCAACTGTAAAAGGAAAAGCCTGGTATCCTTTTTGAGCATCTCTGTTAGCATCATATTTACCATATGCTTTTGCTACCTGAGACATGCTGCTGTCAAAAAGATTTCCGTCTTCAAAATATCCTGCGTAGTGAAAATAAATTGTAGATCCTTCAGCTCCTTTTACGCCGGTTCCTTTTTGCGTAATAACATATTGCAGACCAGATGGTGTTGCAGTTGCTTTAGCTTTAGTAACAGCAAAATAAGCCGCTTTTTCAGCAATTACTTTTTTACTTTCCGCTTTTTTAGCTTCATCTTTTTTCGCATCATCCGCTATAACTTTTAAGGCATCAAATTTTTTAGCCGCCGCACCTTTACGAGTAATAGTAATTTTTGTCATGATATCGTCCTGAACAATTTTATTTACATTGTCCATTCCCGAAACTACGTGACCAAAAATAGTATGTTTTCCATTTAACCAGGGCGTTTCTTTATGTGTGATAAAAAACTGGCTTCCGTTTGTTGCCGGACCAGAATTTGCCATGGCTAAAACGCCGCCTTTTTCAAATTTTAATTGTTCAACAAATTCATCTTTAAATGAATAACCAGGACCTCCGGAACCGTTTCCATCAGGATCTCCACCCTGAATCATGAAATCGTTGATAACTCTGTGAAATTTCAAGCCGTCGTAAAATGGTTTTCCTTTTAGTCTTTCTACTTTTACATTAGGATTTGTACCTTCTGCCAAAGAAATAAAATTAGCCACAGTAACTGGTGCTTTTACATATTCTAAAGACAAAACAATATCGCCTTTTGTTGTAGAAATAGTGGCAAAAATTCCCTCATTAGGATTTGCTTGTGCAACTGCTTTTGTTGTAGTTGGTTTTTTAGCAGCAGTTTTTTTTGTTGCTTGTGCCTGAACATTGATTATTGCAAGGCAAAATAAAAATAGAAATTTAAATTTCATCGTGTTTTAGAATTTAAGTCTGTAATAATGTTTCAAAAATAAGAATATTATTACGGTTTTTCCAGTAATTGTACTTCAAAAATAATATTAGCATTTGGTGGAATAACGCCACCGGCTCCCGCAGCTCCATAAGCTAAATGAGAAGGGATAAAAAGAACGGCTTTATCTCCAAAAGAAAGCTTTTCAATACCTTCAATAAATCCGGGAATCATACCGTCTTTTTTACCTGCCTGAAAAGGAATTGGTGAATATGCTTTTGCTTCAGCTCTTGCAGGATCAAATTTTCCAAAAGTTTTGGCTACATCTTCAATGCTTGTGTCAAACAAAGTTCCGTCTTCCAAAAATCCTGCGTAGTGAATGTATAATTGCGTTCCAATTGCAGGTTTTTTACCTGTTCCTTTTTCAGTAATTACATATTCTAAACCTGTTGAAGTTTTAGTTGCTTTTGCTTTTTGAGCAGCATAATAGTCAATTTTTTCTTTTTGAACTCCAGCAAATTTGCTTTTTTCTTTTGCTATATCTGAAAAATAATCATGAAAAACTTTTACTGCATCAAACTTTTTAGCAGCTTCTCCATTTCTGATAATAGTAACAGAAACGATAGTATCATCTTGTTTTACCTGATTAACAACTTCTTGCCCTTTTTCAACGACATGACCAAAAATAGTATGTTTTCCGTTTAACCAAGGCGTTTCAACATGTGTGATAAAAAACTGACTGCTGTTGGTTCCCGGACCGTTGTTTGCCATTGCCAAAACACCCGCTTTGTCAAATTTTAAATCAGTAAATTCATCTTTAAATTTATAACCTGTATCACCAGAACCTGTTCCTTCAGGATCTCCTGTCTGAATCATGAAATCTTCAATAACTCTGTGAAACTTTAATCCGTTATAAAACGGTTTTCCTTTTAAATATTCCTTGGTTACAAATTCATTTTTTCCTTCGGCCAAAGTCACAAAATTAGCAACCGTAACCGGTGCTTTTTTATAATCTAATTCAACAATAATATGCCCTTTGTTGGTTTCAATATCTGCATATAAACCATCAGGCAAATTGCTATGCTCGTCTTTACAAGAATAAAATGAGGAAACGGCTAATAGTAAGAATAAAATAATTTTTTTCATTTTTAAAATATTGTTTTTATGGTTTTACAGTGTCTTTTTTAGTTTCAGTAACTGGTTTTTTAACAGCCGGTTTTGTAGGTTGAGCAGTTGTTGTTTTTATTGCGGCTGCAGTCGTGCCGGTAGTTGCCGAAGTTGCAGTTGAAGTTGGTGCAACTGCCGGATCCGGTACAAAATTTCTTAGCGTAACAGTGCAGATCAACGATTCATTGGTTCCGATTTTTTTATTATCGCCATGATATCCGTATGCAATATGTGACGGGAATAAAAAAGTAACGGTTTCACCTTTGTGCATCAGTTTAATTCCGTCGCGCAATCCCATCATAATATCCTGTTTGTCTACATAATAAGTTTGCGGACCAAGCTCTGCTTCAGAATAAATTACTTTGCCTTCAATATCTTTTATTTCTAAATTAAAATAAGCGATATCTCCTTTTCTGGGCGTTTGGGTATCTGTATTGTTTTTTTCATCATACGAAAGCCAGTAACCTTTTCTGGTGGCATAATATTTTACTTTCGGATTGCTTTTGATGATTTTTTTAATAACATCTTCTTCGCTTGCAACCAGTTTTTTATTACGTTCAGCCGATTTTTTCATAAACGAACCTGAAGATCTCGAAATAGGTCTTCTGGCTTCTTCGTGTTGTTTACAGCTAACCAATAAAACAGCAAAAAGTAGGGTGTAAATGCTTAGTTTTAAGTAGTTCATTTGGGTTATATTTTTAGTTTTGTTACTAAATCTTCAAATTTTTTCACCGTTTCTTCCATAGAAACTTCTGATCTTCCTCCGGCGGCGTTACTGTGGCCTCCACCATTAAAATGATCTCTTGCAAATTGATTTACGTCAAATCCTCCTTGCGAACGGAAAGATATTTTGATAATATTTTCGTCTTTATTTTCTATAAAAATAGCAGTAAAACAGATTCCTTTTATGCTTAATCCGTAATTAACAATTCCTTCTGTATCGCCTTTTACATAATGAAATACATCTAGTTCTTCTTGTGTAAGTGTTGTATAAGAAGCTTTATATTCTTCAAAAACTTTCATGTTTTGCAAAGCGCGACCCAATAATTGTAAACGGCTGTAAGAACTATTATCAAATAAAAGAACCGGAATTTGGGTATTTTCGACTCCTAAATCGATCAATTCGGCAATAATGCGGTGTGTATTTCCTGTTGTTCCCGGAAAACGAAATGATCCGGAATCAGTTAATATTCCTGTATAAATGCAAGTTGCGATGGTTTTGTCTAAATCTTGTTTTTTATCTAAAAACGAAATGAAATTATACACCATTTCGCAGGTAGAGCCAAAGGCTGTGTCAGAGTACATATATGTGGCATAATCATCAGGTTTTTGGTGATGATCGATCATGATAAATGGCGCAGTTAGTTTTGCTAAAGTATGCTCCATTTCGCCTGTACGATGAAAAGCATTAAAGTCAAGTGTAAAAATTAACTCGGCTTCTTCTAATATTTTGGTGCAGTTTTCAGTATCTTTTTCGAATATTTTTACGGTTTCAGAACCCGGTAACCAGGCCAGGAAATCAGGAAAATCATTGGGCGCAATCACCGTTGGCTGATGATTGTTTTTTAATAAAAAGTGGTATAAACCTAACGTAGATCCCATGGCGTCGCCATCTGGACCTCTGTGGGGAATAATGGCGATTTTCTTTGGGGTTGCGAGCAACAATTGTATCGCTTGAATATCTTGTATTTTCATAGTGTGCGAATTTACATTTTTTTAATGTAATGTTGAAATCATATTTTATAAAGTTAGAAGTTATTAATTAAAAGTTATGAGTTTTGGATTATGGAATTTGGAGTTTAATTTTTGGAATTTAAATGGAACGCGGATGAAACGGATTCGCTAAAGCGAAAACGCGGATTTACACGGATTTTTTTAAATGCTCATTAACGTTGTAAGGTTCCGGAGGAACGATTTATTTTGTAGCAGCGGATTTTAATCCGTTGAACACGATTTTTGATACGTTGGAATTTGGAATTTAAAAATTGGAATTTATTTTATTGTACAATTTATACTTCGCACCTTTTACAATTTGCGATTTATAAATCCCAACTGAACCTGAAGAAAAATAGGCAACGATACAAGCAATTGCAATAAAAATTCCGGGTTGAAGGCCGAATAATTCCAATCCCATAATGGTGCATGCAATAGGAGTGTGGGTCGCGCCCGAAAATACAGCTACAAATCCTAAACCTGCCAAAAGTGCAATTGGCATTGGAATAATTACAGATAAGGCACTTCCTAAAGTGGCACCGACAAAGAATAACGGAGTTACTTCGCCGCCTTTAAATCCGGCTCCTAGCGTAAATCCGGTAAATAATATCTTGAGTAAAAAGTCGTACCATTGACTTTGATTTGAAAAGGCATTAACAATTTCCGGAACCCCTAATCCAGAGAATTTTCTAAAGCCAAAACCGGCTATGGCTATTGCCAAAATGATTCCGCCAATGAAAGGTCGTAAAGGTGGATACTTAATTTTTGAAAAAAGCGAACCCCAAAAGTGCGTACTTCTCGAAAATAATAAACCAGCAAATCCGGATAAAACACCAATTATAATAGTATAAGATAAGGTAGAAATTGAGATTTGTGGAACCTCAGGAATAGTATAATGCGTATGTTTTACCTGCCAGAATTCTACCGTAAAATAAGCGGCGTATGCTACTAATAAAGATAAAATAATACTTTTTAAATTTATTTTACTGAAGTATAGAACTTCTAAAGCAAAGATAGCACCCGCCAATGGTGTTCCAAAAACAGATGCAAAACCAGCGCTGATACCGAGAATAATGAGAATTTTGCGTTCGGAATTATCTAGTTTGAAAATTTTTGTGAACTGATCTGCAATCGCGCCGCCCATTTGAACAGCCGTACCTTCCCGGCCTGCAGAACCTCCAAATAAGTGAGTAATTAAAGTTCCGAAAAGAACTAACGGAGCCATTTTGAATGGAATTACTTTTTGCGGATTTTCATATTCTTCCAGCAATAAATTATTGCCTTTTACAACCGATCCTCCCCAGTAATAATAACTCAATCCAACTAATAATCCGCCGAAAGGCAAAAGCCAGATAATCCAGTCATGATGAATTCTAAATTGAGTAACAAATTCTAATGAAACTAAAAAAAATGCCGATGCAGATCCTGAAAAAACACCTATCAAAACACAGATCAAAATCCATTTGAAAGTGGTAAGGAATATTTCTTTTGGTTTTTGAGAGGTCATTAATATAAGACGGGCAGATTTTTCGCCACGAATTCACGAATTTAGAAAAAAATATCTGTTTTGATCTTTTTAGAATAGTAATTCGTGAATTCGTGGCTAAAAAATATTTATTGTATTACAGCTGTAAATTCAATTTCAACTAAATATTCAGGAGCAACCAGTTTGCTGATTTCATAAAAACCGGTTGTAGGTTTTACATCTTTAAAGAAAGCAGAATGTGCTCTTGCAACATCTTCAAAAGTATTAATGTTGGTTGTAAAAATACGGGTTCTGATTACATCTTTCATTCCAACATTCAAATCTTCAAGAACTTTTTCAACACGTTCCAAAATATTATACGTCTGAGCATAAGCATCGTCAGCTTTTACTTTTTCGCCATCAACAATTGCCACAGTTCCTGAAACTTCGATAATATTACCAATTCTTACGGCGCGGCAATATCCCATTTTATCCTCCCATGGTGATCCTGTCAAGATGTTTTCTCTTTTCATTTTGTTAGTTTTTCTGAATCGTTTTTGTCAATTTTAAAAACAAATTCGGGTTAGTTAATTCCGTTGCAATTTATAAAATATGTTGCTGAAAAGGAGGGATTTTGTTTGAAATCCATCTGTAAATTATTGTTTTTTGTGATATTTTGAGTAGTTAATTTATTTTTTTGCCACAGATTAAATGATTTTATTGATTATTTATTTGTTTAAATTTTTGCCACGAATTACACAAATTTTCACGAATTACTAGCTTTTTAATTTTAGAAAATAAAGAAAGAAAATCTTTTTAAATCTTTCAATCTGTGGCAAAAAATGATTACTGTATTTGATGCTGCTCAAAAAGGCGAAGCTTATTTTGCGTAGCTGTTAAGTTTTGCTGTAATACCTCGATTTTATTCAGCAAATGATAAATAGCATCAATACCTTCCAGATTGATTTTTAGATCATAATGCATTCGTATCATTTTTTCTATTTCAGGCAATTGTTCTGGCTGTAAATATTCGTCTTCTTCCTGAATAATAATTTCAACCAAACCATAATTATTCAGCTCTGTTATAAAAGTATTTTCAATTTCGTGATACAGGCAAAATTGTTTTATCTGGATTAAATTTTTACTATTCATGATTTCTGATTTTAGCTAATTCTGCGAATAATTCTTTTTCTTTCTGAGATAATTTTGTTGGTGTTTTTACATTATAAGTGATGTATAAATCGCCAAATTGATTCTCTTTTTTATAAACAGGAAATCCTTTTCCTTTCAGTTTTACCTTCGTTCCGGTTTGGGTTTCGGCAGGAACTTTAATTTTTACTTTTCCATCAAAAGTATTGACATAAACTTCTCCGCCTAAAATCGCGGTATACAAATCAAGATCAACATCTGAGTATAAATTATTTCCTTCTCGTTTAAAATCAGAATTATTTTCAATATTAAAAGTAATATACAAATCACCATTCGGGCCACCGTTTGCACCGGGACCGCCATGACCTGGAATTTTTATAATCTGACCGTTCTCGACACCTGCCGGAATTGTGATTCGGATATTCTTTCCGTTCACAGCCAAATTTTGTTTGTGTGTGGTATATGCCGAGGCCAAATCTAATTGTAATTCGGCATTAAAATCCTGGCCTCTGTATTTTGCCTGACCTCTGGAACTTCTTCCTGCAGAGCCGTACATAGAATTGAAGAAATCTGAAAAGTCACTTCCCGAAAAATCGCCGCCAAAACCAGAAAAGTCTCCGCCCGAAAAATCAGAACTGCTTTGTTGTCCTGAACGCTGTTGATTGGGGTTGTAACCCGCTTTTTCAAATTCGTCTGCATGTTGCCAGTCCTTTCCGTATTTATCGTATTTTTTTCGATTTTCAGGATTGCTTAAAACCTCATTTGCTTCGTTGATTTCCTTGAATTTTTTCTCTGCTTCTTTGTCATTCGGATTCAAATCAGGATGGTATTTTCTGGCCAGTTTTCGATACGCTTTTTTGATCTCAGTTTCTGTGGCTGATTTTGAAACATCTAATGTTTTATAATAGTCTATATAATCCATTTTCTGTGTTTTTTAGTGGAATAATTAAAGTATTGAAGTTAGCAATAAGTTGATGATTTTCAAAATTTTATTTTGGGCACTTTCTTTTAAATGAATAATTTCTTACTATGTTAAAATAGAACAATTCTTACAAATTAATTTCATTAATGTAGAATTTTGATTATTATTGTAAAAAAATATAGACTATTGTCTATATTTTTTAAAGCAATTAAAAAATTATAAAGAAATTAAAATCTAATATTAGCTATGAGAAAATTATCGTTTCAAGAAACAATTTGCAATGTTATGCTATTAGTAGAAATGTCGTTATTATTTATTAATTGCAGTTCAAGTCACGATGACGAAATTATTCCATCAAATAATGCAGCATTTAATGCAGCCGATTTTTCTTTGAACATAACAAGAAAACAGCTTTATGGTGATTA
>Ga0307413_10000139_pt1 | contig 19243 bp, 13 predicted proteins | sample DK1Ometagenome_3_FD_203714 | JGI IMG/M metagenome (GOLD analysis project Ga0307413, IMG submission 203714) | Maize rhizosphere microbial communities from greenhouse at UC Davis, California, United States - DK15-O-2 | ecosystem: Host-associated > Plants > Roots > Rhizosphere > Soil | place: USA... | reverse complement strand
TTTTTCGCAGTGCCGAAGGTGATCGAATAGTGTCCGAGCTGACCCTCAAGACGATCACCGAGCTGCGCGAAGGTTTTCGCGCCGGCGATTTCTCCGCGCGCGAGATTGCCGAGGCGTTCAATGCCGCGGTCGCTGCCGGGAGGCCACTCAACGCTTTCACTGTCGAGACACCGGAGCTGGCGCTGGCCGCGGCCGAAGCGGCGGACAGCGACCGCACGACGGGCGCGCTGAAGCCGTTGTCGGGCATCCCGCTCGGCATCAAGGATCTATTCGCGACCGAGGGAGTCGACAGCACTTCCGGCTCGAACATCTTGAAAGGCTTCAAGCCGACTTACGAGAGCACCGTTTCGGGCAAGCTCAAGGCGGCCGGTTCAGGGATGCTCGGCAAGCTCAACATGGACGAATTCGCCATGGGCTCGTCCAACGAGACCAGCGCCTATGGTCCGGTCATCTCGCCTTGGAAACGCAACGACGGCGGCAATGTGGCATTGACCCCCGGCGGCTCGTCGGGCGGCTCCGCGGCGGCGCTGGCGGCGGGGCTGGCACCCGGCGTCACCGGCACCGACACCGGCGGCTCGATCCGGCAGCCGGCAGCCTTCACCGGCATTTGCGGGATCAAGCCGACCTACGGCCGCTGCTCGCGCTGGGGCATAGTCGCCTTCGCCAGCTCACTCGATCAGGCCGGGCCGATGGCGCGGACGGTGCGCGACTGCGCCATCATGCTGGAGGTGATGGCCGGCTTCGATCCCAAGGACGCGACCTCGCTCAACCTGCCGGTGCCGCAGTGGGAGGCGGGGCTGACCGGCGACCTGCGGGGTAAGAAGGTCGGCATCCCCAGGGAATACCGCATCGACGGCGTCCCCGATGAGATCAACGCCATCTGGGACCGGGGCATCGAGTGGCTCAAGGACGCGGGCGCGGAGGTGGTGCAGATCAGCCTGCCGCACACCAAATATGCGCTTCCGACCTATTACATCATTGCGCCGGCCGAAGCCTCGTCCAACCTCGCCCGCTATGACGGCGTGCGCTACGGGCTGCGCGAAATGGGGGTTAAGAGCCTCGACGACATGTATGCCGCGACGCGTGCCGCCGGCTTCGGCGCCGAGGTCAAGCGGCGCATCATGATCGGCACCTATGTGCTCTCAGCCGGCTTCTACGACGCCTATTTCACCAAGGCGCAGAAGGTCCGCACCCTGATCAAGCAGGATTTTGCCCAGGCGTTCGAGCAGTGCGACCTGATCCTCACCCCGACCGCGCCGTCGGCGGCATTCGGTCTGCAGGAGAAGATGGCCGATCCGCTGGCGATGTACCTCAACGACGTGTTCGCGGTCCCGGCCAGCCTCGCCGGCCTGCCGGCGATGTCGGTCCCGGGAGGGCTCGATGGCCAGGGCCTGCCGCTCGGCATTCACCTGATCGGGCGCGAGCTCGACGAGCAGGGAGTCCTCAACGCTGGCCTCGCCATCGAGGAGCGGGCAGGGTTCAATCATCGGCCGAAGAGGTGGTGGTAATGGCTGACGCTACTGCACCTTATCGCATCAAGGGCGCCACCGGCGATTGGGAGGTGGTGGTCGGCCTTGAAGTCCACGCCCAGGTCGTCTCCAACGCCAAGCTCTTCTCCGGCGCGGCGACCGCGTTTGGGGCCGAGCCCAATACCCAGGTGTCGCTGGTCGACGCGGCCATGCCCGGCATGCTGCCGGTGCCCAACCGCGAATGCATCCGACAGGCGGTTCGCACCGGCATGGCGCTCGACGCAGTGATCAACCGCTGGAGCCGGTTCGACCGCAAGAACTATTTCTATGCCGACCTGCCGCAGGGCTACCAGATTTCGCAGCTCTACCATCCGCTGGTCGGGCCGGGTGAGGTCGAGATCCTGCTCGACGAGAAGGACGAGAACAGCGTCAAGCAGATCGGCATCGAGCGGATCCATGTCGAGCAGGACGCGGGCAAGCTGATGCACGACCAGCACCCGACCATGAGCTATGTCGACCTTAACCGCTCGGGCGTGGCATTGATGGAAATCGTGTCGCGGCCTGACATGCGTTCTCCTGCGGAAGCAGGGGCTTATCTTCGGAAGTTGAGAGCAATCCTCCGCTACGTCGGATCATGCGACGGCAATATGGAGGAAGGATCGATGCGCGCCGACGTAAACGTCAGCGTGCGCCGGCCAGGCGAGGAATTCGGCACTCGTACCGAAACCAAGAACGTCAACTCGGTCCGTTTCGTCATGGCGGTGATCGAGCATGAGGCGCGCCGCCAGGTCGAACTGATCGAGGAAGGCGGCACGGTCGCGCAGGAAACTCGGCTCTACGACCCCGACAAGAACGTCACCCGCACCCTCCGTTCGAAGGAAGATGCGCACGATTATCGCTACTTCCCAGATCCGGACCTGCTGCCGCTGGAGCTCGACGAAGCATTTCTCGAGGAATGCCGCGCCTCGCTGCCCGAGTTGCCCGACGCCAAGCGCAAGCGGTTCGAGGGGCTTGGGATCAGCGCCTACAACGCGTCGGTGCTGACCGCCGAGGTCGAGACGGCGCGCTGGTTCGACGGGCTGCTGAACGCTGGCGCTGAGCCCAAGCAGGCCAGCAACTGGACGGTCGCCGAGCTGTTCGGGGCGCTCAACCGCACCGGCAAGTCGATCGACGAATGTCCGATTTCGCCGGAAGAGGCGGCCGATCTCCTGAAGCTCGTAGCCGACGGCACGATCAGTGGCACCATCGCCAAACAGGTGTTCGAGATCATGCTCGAGACCGGCGACGCGCCCTCGAAGATCGTCGAGGAACGGGGGCTCAAGCAAACCAGCGACACCGGCGCGATCGACGCGGAAATTGACAAGATCCTCGCTGCCCACGCCGACAAGGTCGCCGAGTACAAGGCCGGCAAGGAGCAGCTGTTCGGCTTCTTCGTCGGCCAGACGATGAAGGCCATGGCGGGCAAGGGCAATCCGCAGGTCGTCAACGAACGGCTGCGGGCGAAGCTGGGCTGACCGTGGACCAGGCGTAGCGAAGGGGTTTGGCATGAAGAGTTTGTTTTCCTTCGCCGCGGCAACGGTCATCGCAGCCCAAGCCCCGGCCCAACCCGCTCCGGTGCCGAAGCTGATCGTCGCCCTGTCGATCGACCAGCTTTCGGGCGATCTCTACGACGAATATCGGCCGGTGCTGCTGGGCGGGATCGGGCGGCTGTCGCAAGGGACGGTGTTCCGCAACGGCTATCAGTCCCATAATGCGACCGAGACCTGCCCAGGCCATTCGACCATCATGACCGGGTCGCGGCCCTCGCGGACCGGGATCATCGCCAACTACTGGTTCGACCTCACGCAACAGCGCAGCGACAAGGGGGTCTACTGTGCGGAGGATGAGCGGGTGCCGGGCAGCTCATCAACTGCCTACACCGTGTCTCCCTACCATCTCCGCGTCCCGACCCTGGGCGACCTTCTGAAGCGGGCGCAGCTGGGCAGCCGGAATGTCGCCGTTGCCGGAAAGGATCGGTCGGCCATAATGATGGGCGGCCGGGCGGTCGACCAGCGGTGGTACTGGGATGGGAAGACCTTCGTCACGGACCTCAAGGGCGCAGCGGTGCCACGCTCGGTGGCGGCAGCAAAGCAGGCCGTCGCCAATGCCATCGCCGAAGACAGGCCGGCACTGCAGATGCCGGCCCTGTGCCAGCGAAAATCGCAAGTCGTGCCGATCGAAGGCGGCGGGGCGCCGGTCGGAGGCGGAGCCTTCGCCCGCAAGGCGGGAGATCCACGCAGTTTCCGCAACAGCCCCGAGTTCGACGGCGCCACGCTGGCGCTGGCCGCGTCGCTCATCGAGGAAATGCAGCTGGGGCGCGGGGCGTCGACCGACATCATCTCGATCGGCCTCGCCGGGACCGACGTCATCGGCCACAGTTACGGAACTCAGGGCGCGGAGATGTGCCTCCAGCTCTTCTCGATGGACCGCGACCTCGGCGACTTCTTCCGCCTGTTGGACGGCAAGGGCATCGACTATATGGTTGTGCTGACCGCCGACCATGGCGGGCAGGATGTCCCCGAGCGCCGCCGGTTGCAGGGCGTGTCCGGTGCCGCCCGCGTCGACGCGAAGCTGAATGCCAAGGATGTCGGCGCCGCAGTCGGGTCCCAACTGGGGCTCAAGGGCCCGGTCCTCTACGGTGAGGGCAGCTTCGGCGACATGTATGTCGATCGCGCGCTGTCGGCCGCGGACCAGGCCCGTGCAAAGTCCGCCGCGGTCGCCGCCTTCCGCGGCCACCCCCAGGTCGAAGCCGTTTTCACCAAGGAACAGCTGGCGGCTGCGCCATCGCCGACTTCCCCTCCCGACCGGTGGACGTTGATCGACAAGACCCGCGCCAGCTTCGATCCGGAGCGGTCCGGCGACTTCGTCGTACTGCTGAAGCGCGACATAACGCCGATCGCGAACACCGCCAGCTATGTCGCCACCCACGGTAGCCCGTGGGACTATGATCGGCGCGTTCCAATCTTGTTCTGGCGACGCGGCATGAGCCGGAACGAGCGCAACGATGCGATTGAAACGGTCGACATCATGCCGACCCTGGCAGCATCTCTCGGGCTAGCGATCGACCGCAACTCAATTGACGGCGAATGTCTTACCGGAATTGCCGGCATATCCTGTACATCGCGCTAACCAATTTAGATCACTTGATTTTTTCGAATGGGCGCGGCAGCTTGAAGTCGAAGCAGAGTCTTCGGGGAGAGGGTAATGCGCCGTGTCTGTTTGGCGCTCTTGGCGTCAGTCGCGCTGGCAGGATGCGTGTCGACTCGCCAGTATGCCGATGTCGAGTTTTCGCCGCCGCAAGGCGACTATAAGCTGCTGGTGATGCGGCCCGACGTCAGCGTCGGATCGGTGACGACCGGCGGCATGGTCGAACCGCGCGCCGACTGGACCGAGCAGGCGAGGGCCAATTTCATCACCGCGTTGAAGGCGCAGCAGGCCGGTCGCGGCGGCAATGTCTTGATTATGGAAAAGCGCAATTCGCTGGCCGCGGTCGACGCCGACATGGTCGCCGAGCTGGAGCGGCTACATTATGCAGTCGCCAGCTCAATCGCTCTGCATCGCTATTCCGGTCAATATCTGCCAACCAAGCGCAACCGAGGCCTCGACTGGACGCTCGGGGAGGACGCAGTCACCCTCGGCCGCCGCACAGGCTATGATTACGCACTGTTCCTCTATGCCGAAGACAGCTTCGCCTCGACTGGCCGCGTCGGGCTCCAGGTGCTCGGCATCGCCGGCTGCTTCGTCGGCTTTTGCGCGCCGAACGTCGGCGGCGGCGGTCAGTTCGGTTACGCAAGCCTGGTCGATCTTCGCACCGGCGAGGTGGTCTGGTTCAACGTTTCGCAGGCCAGCAGCCAGATCGCTGGCGTCAAGTTCGGCGACATCCGCACCCCCGAAGGTGCGGCGCAGATGGTCGATCGGCTGCTCGACCGGATGAAACCCGGCCGCAATGTCCGCCGACGGGGGCGGGCACAATGAACGCGACTTTGTCCAGGCGAGCCCTGCTCGGAGCGGGGGCGGGGCTCGCCGCTGCTTCGATCGGAGGCGCCGCCGAAGCGCGGATCCTGCCCAGGGACATGGTCCCGCTGATCGGCCCCGGCTACCGCGCGGTCGACCAGGACGAAAAGGGCATGTGGCAGCTGATGGAGCGGGTCGAGGAGGAGGTCTCCGGCTCCAACCTGCTGATAAAGGACCCGCAGCTGGTATCCTATCTCGGCACGCTGATCGGCAATGTCGGCGGGCCCGCGGCCAAGGATATGCGCATCTACCTGGCGCGCATTCCCGAGTTCAACGCGGTCATGTTCCCGACCGGCTTCACGGTGATTTTCTCGGGCCTGTTGCTGCGCATGCGCAACGAGGCCCAGTTGGCGGGGGTCATCGCCCACGAAGGCGCGCATTTTCTGCGCAAGCACCAGATCCGCCAATGGCGCGACATGCGGCGAAAGACCGACATTTTCTCCTTCCTGGCGATGGGGGCGGGAGTCGCCGGCGGTGCGGCGGGCATTTATGCGGGCGACCTGGTTCAGCTGGCCCAACTCGGCACCTTGCTGTCGCTCCTCAAATATAACCGGACGCTGGAGGCCGAGGCCGACGCAATGGGCGTCAGGCTCCTGGCAGATGCCGGCTACGACCCGATGGCGATGAGCGAGACATGGCAACAGCTGATCGGCGAGCTCGACCTCAGCGCCAAATATCGCCGCAAGCGTCGCCGGCGCGACTTCAACATCTTTGAAACCCACCCGTCGCCCGACGCGCGGATGGCCGATTTGAAGATTTCGGCGGCTGAAGTCCGGCAGCCGGGCAGGGTCTATGACGCTTATCGCTCGCGCTACCTGAATGCGCTTGCCGGGTTGCGGCCGAGCCTGCTCGACGACCAGGTCAAGCTGAACGATCCCGGCGCCAGCCAATATATCGTCAACACGCTCGCGAAGGACGGCTGGAACGGGCTGCTGCGCTTTTACGAAGGCGAGATCTGGCGGCTGCGGGGCAGCCAGTCAAAAGGTGACGAGCTGCGCGCGGCCCAGGGCTATGCAGCCGCCGTTGCCTATCCCGATGCGCCGCCCGACGCCTGGAGGTGGCACGGGGTCATGCTGCTGAAGCAGGGCCGATCCGCGGAGGCCAGGGCGGCCTTTGCCCGCTATCTCCAGCTTTCGCCAAATGCGCCCGATGCGGCGCTGGTCCGCCAGATGATGGCCGGTTGAGGAGTCCCGTTATGCGTTTCAAGCAATTGCTGATCCTCGCCGCGGCCGTCTCGCTGCCGGCCTGCGCTTCGGGAGTCGGTGGCGGGAGCTTCGGCTACAGCGGCTATTCGCTGGTTCGGGTCAAGGAAGTCCGGGTCGGTAACGACAGCATGGCAGTGACTCCGCCTCGCGAGTGGAACAAGATCGCCGGAAGCCTGTTCGTCGACATCCACGCGGTCGAGGACTGGACACAGAACGGGCCCTACCTCGACGGGATCAGCTTCGTCACCGGCCTCAAGGATGGCAAAGCGCTGGTCTATCAACGGCGCAGGGACGACCGCCAGGTGCCCAAGTTCCGGTCGAACATGACCCCGCCCGAGATCGCAGCCATGATCGAGAGCCTGTTCCGGGTCCGCGGCGGCGCGGTCGACTTCAAGACGCTATCGATGACGCCGCGCCCGTTCCTCGGCACCAACGGCTTCCAGTTCGATTATGAGCATCTCGACAGCGACGAGGTTAGGCGCAAGGGCCGCGCCGTCGCTGCCGTGATCAACGGCCGGCTTTACATGATCCTGTTCGATGCAGCGCGGTCGCATTACTACAACGCGCTGCTCCCCGACTATGAGGCGATCGTCCACTCCGCGCGGCTGGTGTGATCCCAGACCGGATCGGGCGGGGGCGGCGGCTCAGGCTCGCCGGGCAGCGGTGGGACATGGCCAGGCTCATCGGCCGGAGGCGGGCCTCCGGGGCGTGGCGGCTTGCTGGCCATCGTCATCCCTGCGGCTGGGTGCCGGGAGAGGGAATGTCCACATCCGGTGTCGGCGTCGGAGCTTCGGAAGGCGGCACCGTCGGCTGCGCCGGCTGGCTGGGCTGGACCGGTTCCGAAGGTTGTGTCGGTGTTTCTGGCTGACCGGGGCTCGGAATGTCTTGCATCGGGGAAAGCTCCTTCGATGGAATAACGCCGTCGCGGCGCCGCGGTTGCCTGTCCCGTTGCACTTGCCCCGGCGGCGAAGCTTGCTATAGGCCGCCCACCTTTGAGGCGTCCGCGCGGGCGTGGCGGAATTGGTAGACGCGCTGGATTTAGGTTCCAGTATCGCAAGATGTGGGGGTTCGAGTCCCTTCGCCCGCACCATTCCGACGCGCAGCTTGTCCGGGGGACGAGCGAGCTTTGGAACGACCTCGCAGACAAGTGATTTACGACAGGAATTACGGCCGTGACCATGAAGACCGTCGAGACGGAAAACGAAGGCCTCAAGCGGGCCTACAAGCTGACCATTCCAGCCAAGGACATCGATGCCCGCGTCGACGGCGAGATCAAGCGCATTGCGCCGACCGTGCGCATGCCCGGCTTCCGCCCCGGCAAGGTTCCGCCGAACCTTATTCGCAAGATGCATGGCGAAGCGCTGATGCGCGATGCTCTCAACACGGCAGTGCAGGACAGCGTCCAGCAACTGATGGCCGACAAGAAACTTCGGCCGGCGATGCAGCCGGAGGTCGAACTCGACGAAAGCTATGAGACGGGCAAGGACGCCGAGGTCAGCGTCCGGCTCGAAACCTTGCCGGATGTTCCGTCGCCCAAAATCGACGGCCTGAAGCTCGAGCGGTTCAACGTCGAGGTCGACGAAGCCTCGGTCGGCCAGCAACTCGAGCAGCTGGCGGCGTCGCAGACCCGGTTCGAGGACGCCACGAAGGGTCATAAGGCGGCCGAGGGCGACCAGGTCACCATCGATTTCATCGGCAAGGTAGACGGCGTGGCGTTCGATGGCGGCACCGGCACCGACATGCCTGTTGTGCTTGGTTCGGGCCAGTTGATCCCCGGCTTCGAGGACCAGCTGGTCGGCGTCAAGTCGGGCGACGAGAAGCAGATCCAGGTCAGCTTCCCGGCCGACTATCCGTCGGAGAACCTGAAAGGCAAGCCGGCGACGTTCGACATCAGCGTCAAGGCGGTGAAGGTGGCGGGCGAGACCAAGATCGATGACGATTTCGCCAAGCAGCTCGGCCTCAATGACCTGGATCAGCTGAAGGGCCTGCTGCGCGACCAGCAGCGCCAGGAGCTCAACGGCCTGACCCGTACGCATATGAAGCGGCGCCTGCTCGACCAGCTCGCTGCCGATCATGACTTCGACGTCCCGCCGTCGATGGTCGAAGCCGAATATCAAAACATCATGGCCCAGCTGCGCCACGAAGCAGGCCATGAGGCCGACCCGGCCGCCGCGCTCAAGGAGATCGAGGCCGATGCCGAGGAATATCGCAGCATCGCGATCCGCCGAGTCCGCCTCGGCCTGCTGCTGAGCGAGATTGGCGCGGCGAACAATATCGAGGTCGGTCAGCAGGAGATGAACCGGCTGATCGGGCAGGCCGCCGCCCAGTATCAGCCGAAGGACCGCGAGGCTTTCGTCCGCTACATCCAGCAAAATGCTCTGGCCGCGGCGCAGCTGCGCGCCCCGCTTTATGAGGACAAGGTGGTCGACTTCCTCTTCTCCAAGGCCGAGATCAGCGACCTCACCGTGACCCGCGACGTGCTGGAGGCCGACCTCGAGAGCGAGGAAGGCCATGTCCACGGCCCGGGCTGCGGTCATGACCATCACGCCGAAAAGCCGAAGAAGGCCGCAGCCAAGAAGCCGGCGGCGAAAAAGGCCGAGGCACAGCCTGCGGCAGGCAAGGCGGAGGCGAAGAAGGTCGAGCCGAAGAAGATTGCTGCTCCCAAGACAGCTGCGAAGAAGGCGGAACCCAAGGCAGGGGAAAAGGCCCCCGCCAAGAAGCCGGCCGCCAAGAAAAAATGACCTCATTCCAGCGAAAGCTGGAAACTCCTTTCAACTTTATGTTCTAAGAGAAGGGAGTTTCCCGCATTCGCGGGAATGACGGGGTGGGGGGAAAGTTGGACAGCCTGCGCATCGCGGTCATCCTGCCTTGTTACAATGAGGAAGCGGCGGTCGCGAAGACGGTCGCCGGCTTCCGCGCAACGCTTCCGGGCGCAACCATCTATGTCTACGACAACAACAGCCGCGATCGCACCGCCGAGATTGCGCGCGCCGCGGGCGCAGTTGTCAGGACCGAGCGGCAACAAGGCAAGGGCCATGTGGTGCGCCGCATGTTCGCCGATGTGGAGGCCGACATTTACGTTATGGCCGATGGCGACCTGACCTATGATCCCAATGCCGCCCCGGTGATGGTGCGGATGCTGGTCGAGGAACAGTTCGACATGGTGGTCGGAACCCGCCAGCATGACGTGGCCGAAGCCTATCGCGGCGGCCATGTCATCGGCAATCGGCTGTTCACCGGCCTGCTGGCCCGGCTGTTCGGACGCAGCTTTACGGACATTTTTTCAGGCTATCGTGCTTTCTCGCGCCGTTTCGTGAAGAGCTTCCCGGTCCTGTCCGAGGGCTTCGAGATCGAGACGGAGATGAGCGTCCACGCCCTCGAGCTCCGGATGCCGGTCGGCGAGCTGGTGACCAGCTATGGTGCAAGGCCTGAAGGTTCGACCTCGAAGCTTTCTACCTATCGCGACGGCTGGCGGATCCTGAAGACCATCGGCACGCTGTATCGGGTTGAACGACCGGTGCTGTTCTATGGCGGCGTCGCCGGCTTGTTGCTTGCCGCGGCGATCGTTTTGGCAGTGCCGCTGTTCATTACCTACATCGATACCGGCCTGGTCCCGCGCTTTCCAACGGCCATCTTGGCGACCGGCCTTGTGATCATTGCAGTCTTGAGTTTCTTTGCCGGGCTGATCCTCGATACCGTGACCAGGGGAAGGCGCGAGGTGCGTCGTCTGGCCTATCTGGCCTACCCGGCCCCGTTTGTGGCCGAAAAGTGACACAGCGGGGCGAATGAGCCGAGGCGCTATTCTACGATCTTAAGTATTTGATACTCTCCCGTTCCAGCGGAAAACCTTGAACGAATTCCGCTGAACAGGGAGATAATCGATGGGTCGTGTCTCGATGGGGCTTCGCGCAGGAGCCGGATTGTTCGCCTTGGTGGTCGGCAGCGCTGCTGCGGCACAAAGCACACAGCCGCCGCCGGATGTGGCCGAGAATCCCGCATCGACCGCCCAGGAGCCGACCGAAGGCGGCGATATCGTCGTCACCGGCTCGCGCATCCGCCGCGATCCGCTGGCGCAGGATGCGCCGATCGTGTTCGTCGACAATGAGGACATCGCCAAGACCGGCCTCAACTCGATCAACGACGTACTACAGCGGTTGCCCAGCTCGGGCGGCGGCCTCAACGGCAAGTTCAACAACTCCGGCAACCTCGGCAATCCGCCCGACGGCGGCGGCGTCGGCGCCGGCGCGGCCGAAATCGACCTGCGCTACCTCGGATCGCGGCGGGTGCTCGTACTGGTCGACGGCATCCGCTATGTGAATGGAGCGTCCGCATCGGGCGTCCCAGGGTCGACCGACCTCAACTCGATCCCCGAAAGCATGATCGAGCGGGTCGAGGTGCTGCAGGACGGCGCCTCGGCGATCTACGGCTCCGATGCGATTGCTGGCGTGGTCAACATCATCACCAAGAAGCGCCAAGCCGGTTTCGACGCGGTTGCCCAGCTCGGCGGCTATGAGGAAGGCGACGGCTTCAGCCAGAATTACCAGCTGAGCTGGGGCAACGGCGGCGACGGCCCGCTGCAAGTCGTCATCGGCGGAAATTTCGTGAAGCAGAGCCCGGTGAGCGCCGGTGACCGAGCGATCTCACGCTTTCCGGCGCCATATGGCGACAGCTGCGCCGATGGGGGCTGTTCGGGATTTCCGATCATGGGCCGCTTCATCGTGCTGCAGAATCCGGCGCTTCCGTTTGATCCCGGCTGCACGGATCCGGACACCTGCGATCCGATCATCCCGGCGACCAATGATTTCCTCGATCTGACGTTGAACAACCCGGTATTCGGCGGACCTCCAGTCTATGATCCGCTGGATCCGACAGGCGCGGGGACGGACTTCCACACCTTCGGCACCGCCGATCGGTTCAACTTCGCACCGTTCAATTATTTCCAGATCCCGCTTCAGCGGTACGGCGCTTTCGCCAACGTCCGCTATGAACTGGCCGACGACCTCAACTTCTCGGCCAAGGGAATCTGGAACCGGCGCAAGTCGAAGAACCAGGCGGCGCCGCTTCCGTTCGGTGTCGGGCCGGCGGCGGGCATCACGCCCGTGCTGGATGGGACGACGATCGACGCCACCAACCCGTTCAACCCGTTCGGCGTGACTTTGGACGCCAGCAACATGGCGCTGGTTTATCGCAGATTCATCGAGGGCGGGCCGCGCCGCTTCTCGCAAACCGTGAACACCATCTACGGCGTGGCGACGCTGGACGGGCGGTTCAATATCGGAACCAACGACTGGTACTGGGACGTCAATGCCGCCTATGGGCGCAATAAGGCCAAGCAGACGATGCTCGGCAACATCAATTCAAACCACCTTCGCCAGGCCCTTGGGCCGGTCGCGGACTGCGTTGGTCAACCGGGTGAATTCGGCGGGACCTGCGTGCCGTTCAACATCTTCGGGGGCGCGGGAACGATCACTCAGGATATGATCGACTTCGTCACCTTCGAGCAGCGTGACAGCGCCAAGCAGTCGACGTGGGACGCCACGGCGAACTTGTCCGGCAGCATCCTCCAGCTGCCTGGCGGTCCGCTCGGGCTGGCGATCGGACTGGAATATCGCAAGCTGAAAGGCCGGTTCGATCCCGATCCGATCGTCGCAGCCGGCTTCAGCTCCGACATTCCGGCCCAGCCCACGAAGGGGAGCTACGACGTCAAGGAAGCCTATGCCGAGCTCAATGCTCCGTTGCTCGCCGACGTGCCGTTTGCCGACCTGCTCGAGCTCAACGGGGCGGTACGTTTCTCGGATTATTCGACTTCGGGCTCGACCACGACGTTCAAAGCCGGGCTGAACTGGAAACCCTATGAGGACCTGCGCCTGCGCGGTTCCTGGGCCGAAGGCTTCCGGGCACCGTCGATCGGCGAACTGTTCGGGACGGCCTCCCGTTTCGACCAAACGCTGAGCGATCCTTGCTCCCTCGACAGCACGGCCGCGCAGAACTTCAACAATAATGCGACTGTTGAGGCCAATTGCATTGCGGCGGGCGTGCCCGCGGCCGGATACAATCAGCCCAACCCGCAAATCTCCGTAATCGTCGGAGGCAACGAGGATCTGGACGCCGAAACCTCCAAGAGCCTGGTGCTCGGCGGCGTGTGGAGCCCGTCGTTCGTGCCGGGATTCTCGATCGAGGCCAACTGGTACAAGATCAAGGTCAAGGGCGCGATCACGACCGTGGACGCAGAGGTCACGCTCAATAACTGCATGGTCGACAGCGATCCGGCGGCTTGCGCGCTGGTCACCCGGTCGGCCGGCGGCATCCTGACGCAGGTCTCGGGGGTGCTGCTGAATATCGCCTCGATCAAGACCAAGGGGATCGACCTTAATGTCGCCTATCGCGGTGTCGATGTCGCCGGCGGCAAGCTTGGGCTGACCTGGAACAACACCTTCCTGCGCAACTACGACGTAATCGTGCCGATTACCGGCGGCACGCAGGTCATTAGCCGGGAAGGTACTGAGGTAGGCAGCCCGTCGCAGGGCTTCCCGAAGTGGAAGTCGATTGGCGTCATCGACTGGGACGGAGCGGTGTTCGGGGCGACGGTTACCGGCCGCTACGTCTCCAAGCTGCGAGAGGGCGACGGCAACGTCATGAACTCCAAGTTCTATACCGACCTCCAGCTTCGCTGGCTGCCGCAGGCGTTCAAGGACCAGTTCGGCTTCGCTTTGGGCGTGAACAACCTGTTCAAGACCAAGGCGCCGGGTTGCTTCACCTGCGACCTCAATAACTTCGACCCAACCGTTTACGACGTGCCGGGCCGCTACTTCTATGCGCGGGCGAGCGTGAAGATGTAGGCAGTTCGACCGGCTGCCGAACTTGGAAGGGCGGTTGGCCTCGAGCCGACCGCCCTTTCTTTGTTGCGTTTTTCGCGCCTCATTGCTCGCGATCTTGCGATTCTGACAGCCGATTGGTCGCTCTGTTGCTGTGATCACCTCGACGGCGCTCGCCTCGAACGCCGATGAGGAGGGGAACGGTATATGTGGGGCGTCAAAACGAAACTTTGTTCTGGAGCTGCGCTTGCAGCATTGCTCGTTGCCAACCCCGCTTGGGCACAAGATGCGCCGCCTGCCGACGAAATGCAGCCGGCAGCAACTGGCGACCAGGCCGAAACGCCGCCTGATATTGTCGTCACCGGTTCCCGCATTCGCCGGAACCCGCTGAATCTCGACGCACCGATCACCTTTGTCGATAGCGAAGATATGGCCAAAACTGGCTTGAATTCCGTTACCGACGTCCTGCAGCGGCTACCCAGCGCGGGCGGCGGACTAAATTCCAAATTCAACAGCAGCGGCAACAGCGGCAATCCGCCCGATGGCGGCGGGGTCGGCGCGGGCTCGGCGGAAATCGACCTGCGCTACCTCGGGGCGAAGCGGACGCTGGTCCTGGTCGATGGCCTGCGGTTCGTGAATGGCGCTTCGGCCAGCGGTGTCCCGGGGTCGGTCGACCTCAACTCGATCCCTGAGGGAATGATCGAGCGAGTCGAGGTTCTGCAAGACGGCGCCTCGGCCATTTACGGCTCCGACGCAATTGCCGGTGTCGTCAACATCATCACCAAAAAGGGTCAGGACGGATTCGACGCCTCGGCCCAGATCGGCAGCTTCCTCGAGGAAGGAGACGGCTTTTCCCAGAACTACCAGATCAGTTGGGGGAACGGCACCGATGGGCCGACCCAGATTGTCGTCGGCGGTAGCTACGTCAAACAGAACCCGGTCAGCGCAGCCGACCGCGACATTTCCCAGTTTCCTTTTCCCTATGCGGACAGGTGTGACATCCCGGCTGGCGGCTGTTCGGGCTATGTGCCGCTCGGCCGATTTGGGGTGTTCGGTGAGGATTTGACCCTTCGAGGGGTGGTTACCGGCGTCCCCGATTACAATCCTGCCGATCCGGACGACCCCAGCAGCGATTTCAAGAATTTCACGGACGCCGACCGGTTCAACTTCGCGCCCTACAACTACATCCAGATCCCGCTGGAACGGCTCGGGCTGTTCGCCAACCTTCACCAGGAACTGTCGTCGACCGTCAATCTGACCGGAAAGCTGGTCTGGAACCGGCGGAAGTCGCGGAACCAGGCGGCGCCCTTGCCACTGGGCATCGGACAGGCGGCCGGCAACGGCAATTTCCTCGATACGATCGGCGTGCATTCGACCAATCCGTACAACCCGTTCGGCGTGACGTTGGACAACAGTAATCTGGATTATATTTTCCGGCGCGTAGTGGAGGTCGGGCCTCGGCGGTTCTTCCAGACCGTCAACACCCTCTATGGTGTCGTGACCCTGGACGGCAACTTCGACCTTGGCGGCCGCGACTGGTTCTGGGACGTCAACGCGTCCTACGGCCAGAACAAGGCCAGGCAAAAAATGCTCGGCAACATCAACAGCCAGAAGTTGGCGCAGGCACTTGGCCCGATCAGCGGCTGCACCGGCGAATGCGTTCCGTTCAATATCTTTGGCGGCGCCGGAACGATCACCGAGGCGATGCTTGATTTTGTCAGCTTTACGCAGCGCGACAGCAGCAAGCAGACGCAATGGGACGTATCCGCCAATCTGTCGGGCAGCCTCCTCAGCCTTCCCGGCGGAGATCTTGGGATTGCCGTGGGCGTTGAATATCGGGACCTGAAGGGCCGGTTTGATCCTGACCCCGTTGTTGCGGCGGGATTCACATCGGACATCCCCGCGCTGCCGACTAAAGGCGGATATAATGTGGCCGAGGCCTATGCCGAGGTGAATGCGCCGCTGCTGGCCGATGTTCCGTTCGCCGACCTGCTCGAGCTGTCCGGGGCCGTTCGCCATTCGAAATATTCGAAGTCCGGATCGACGACGACGTTCAAGGGCGGCATCAACTGGAAGCCGATTCCTGACTTGAGGATTCGTGCATCCTATTCGGAAGGCTTCCGCGCTCCGACGATCGGCGAATTGTTCGGAACGCCGTCGCGCTTCGACCAAACCCTGTTCGATCCTTGCTCGTCATCGCCAGGTAATCAGGCGCCGCGGCGTTTCCAGAATGATGCCACCGTTCGCGCCAACTGCATCGCCCAGGGCGTGCCAGCTAGTGGAAGCTACCAGCAGCCGAATCCACAGCTGTCGGTTACGACCGGCGGAAATGAGAATCTGGAGGCGGAGACTTCGAAGGGCTGGAACCTCAGCGTCGTCGTCAGCCCCTCTGTGATCCGCGGTTTCTCGGTGGAGGCCAACTATTATCGGATGAAGATCAACGGGGCGATTCAATCAATCGATGCAGAAGTCACGCTAGACCGCTGCACGCTCCTGAACGACGCGGCATCGTGCGCGAATATTTCGCGAGCGCCTTCAGGGCCGGTGATCCTGATCGACGGCATTTTGCAGAACATTGCTGCGATCAAGACCGAAGGCGTCGACCTTAATGTCGCCTATCGCACCAGCCCCACGCCGCTTGGCACCTTTGGATTTACCTGGAACAATAACTTCCTGCTCAACTATGACGTGTTCGTTCCGGCGACCGATGGAATCTCCAAGATCAGCCGTGAGGGCACTGAAAAGGGCGCCCCGGACCAGGCCTTCCCGACCTGGAAGTCGATCGGCATTATCGATTGGGAAGGGACGAATTTTGGCGCGACGCTGACCGGCCGATACATCAAGGGCGTCGTGGAGTCCCAGAACGACAATGTCCTCAACGATCGGTTCTACACCGACCTGCAGCTCCGCTGGAAGCCGACTTTCCTCGACAATCTGCGGTTCGCGGTCGGCGTCAACAATCTGTTCGACAAGGACCCTCCGGCCTGCATCAGCTGCAACCTCAACAATTTCGACCCGACCACCTACGACGTGCCCGGCCGCTACTATTACGCCCGTGCATCCATCAAAATGTAATGGGTCTTCGCGAACTCGGGTATCGGGGCGGCGTTACGGCGCCGCCCTTTTGCCCCAACCGCGCAAGGCGGGTTGAACATTGGTGCGAACCTGCCGATGTAGGGCCTACACAATTGCCAAGGACCCGCTTTTCCCATGGATCATCAAGACATCGTTTCCGGCCTCGTCCCAATCGTCATCGAACAGTCTAACCGGGGCGAGCGCAGCTTCGACATCTATTCCCGGCTGCTGAGAGAGCGAATCGTCTTCATCACCGGTCCGATCGAGGACCACATGGCCTCGCTGATCACCGCCCAGCTGCTCTTCCTCGAGTCCGAGAACCCGAAGAAGGACATCTTCATGTACATCAATTCGCCGGGCGGCGTGGTGACGGCGGGCCTCGCGATCCATGACACGATGCAATATATCCGTCCGAAGGTGAGCACGGTGTGCATCGGCCAGGCGGCGTCGATGGGCAGTTTCCTGCTATGCGCCGGGGAACCAGGAATGCGCATCGCCCTCACCAACAGCCGGATCATGATCCACCAGCCGTCGGGCGGCGCGCAGGGCATGGCTTCAGATATCGAAATTCAGGCGCGCGAGATTCTCCGCATGCGCACCCGTCTCAATACGCTCTACGCCAAATATACCGGCCAGGCGATCGAAGCGATCGAGACTGCCATGGACCGCGACAAGTTCCTGGAAGCCGACGAAGCCAAGGAATTCGGCCTGATCGACGAGGTATTCGACCGGCGCCCTGACATCGGCGAGGGGGATACGACCGGCGCAGCGGACATCACGCCGGCCTGACGGAGCGCAATCCCGGTCCTCGTTGAATGAAGTCTCGCCGCTGCCGTTCCGTTTCCGCGGGCGGGCCTGTCAACGAGGCTCGGCTGCCGACATCATCAGGAATTTCCGCGCCTGAATCGAGGTTGGCCTTGCCCCGCTTGCTTTGACAATCCATATTTGGGACAGGCACTTGGAAGCGGGAGGAGCGTTAACCCATCCGCCAGTTTGATTGTGCGATAAACCGGTCTAGCATGACCGGGCGGCAGCTGACGCAGCCGTGGTGAAGACAAGGGACGATATGACGAAGCTTTCCGGCGGCGGCGACAGCAAGAGCACGCTTTACTGCAGCTTCTGCGGCAAGTCGCAGCATGAGGTCCGCAAGTTGATCGCGGGCCCGACCGTCTTCATCTGCGACGAGTGCGTCGAGCTGTGCAACGACATCATCCGCGAGGAGACCAAGTCGGCGCTAGTTAAGACTCGCGACGGCGTCCCGACCCCGTCGGAGATCTACAAGGTCCTGGACGATTATGTGATCGGGCAGCAACGCGCCAAGCGCGTCCTGTCGGTTGCGGTCCACAACCATTACAAGCGGCTCGCCCATGGCGCCAAGACGGGCACCGAAGTCGAGTTGGCCAAGTCGAACATCCTGCTGATTGGGCCCACCGGTTGCGGCAAGACGCTGCTGGCCCAGACGCTGGCGCGGATTCTCGACGTGCCCTTCACCATGGCCGATGCGACGACGCTGACCGAGGCGGGCTATGTCGGCGAAGATGTCGAGAATATCATCCTGAAGCTGCTCCAGGCCTCCGACTATAATGTCGAGAAGGCCCAGCGCGGGATCGTCTACATCGACGAAATCGACAAGATCAGCCGCAAATCGGACAATCCCTCGATCACCCGCGACGTATCGGGCGAGGGCGTCCAGCAGGCGCTGCTCAAGCTGATGGAAGGCACCACCGCCTCCGTTCCGCCGCAGGGCGGCCGCAAGCATCCGCAGCAGGAGTTCCTGCAGGTCGACACGACCAACATATTGTTTATCTGCGGCGGCGCCTTCGCTGGCCTGGAAAAGATCATCGGCGACCGGCTGCAGGGCAAGTCGATCGGCTTCGGCGCCCATGTCGCCGCGCCGGAGGACCGCCGCGCCGGCGACGTTCTCAAGTCGACCGAGCCCGAGGACCTGTTGAAGTTCGGCCTGATCCCCGAGTTCATCGGGCGGCTGCCTGTGATCGCCACGCTCGAGGACCTGGACGAGGAAGCGCTGGTCAAGATCCTGGTTGAGCCTAAGAATGCGCTGGTGAAGCAGTATCAGAAGCTGTTCGACATGGAGGATGTCGAATTGGGCTTCTCCGATGAGGCGCTGCATTCGGTCGCCAAGAAGGCGATCGAGCGCAAGACCGGCGCCCGCGGTCTCCGCTCGATCCTCGAGGGGATCTTGCTCGACACGATGTTCGACCTGCCGTCGATGGAAGGCGTCGACGAAGTCCACATCGACAAGGATGTGGTCGACGGTCGCAAGGACCCGGTGAGGGTCTATGCCAAGAAGGATAAGACCGCCTCTTCCGGCGACGCGGCCTAAGGCGTGGCCGCGTCCCTCCAGCCGGCCCGGCTGTTCGACGACAATTTCCTGAAATTTTTGCCTGCGCCGATCCGGGAGCCGCGGCGGGCGTGGCTGGCGATCCCGATGGCGTGGGTGATGTCCTTCTTGGGCAGCCTGGCCCTCGCTCTCCTGGTCCAGTGGATCGCACCCACTGCCCGCACTGTTGAGATTCCCCCGCTGCCGGCTTGGGCGATCATCCTTGGTTTCGCGGTAATTTCACCGATCCTTGAATCGATACTCATGGGACTGGGTCTCAAATTT
>Ga0307413_10000138_pt1 | contig 19291 bp, 16 predicted proteins | sample DK1Ometagenome_3_FD_203714 | JGI IMG/M metagenome (GOLD analysis project Ga0307413, IMG submission 203714) | Maize rhizosphere microbial communities from greenhouse at UC Davis, California, United States - DK15-O-2 | ecosystem: Host-associated > Plants > Roots > Rhizosphere > Soil | place: USA... | reverse complement strand
CCGGTGCGAGCACCGGAGTCGGTCACCGTGGCGGTCACGCTGTAGGTCGCCGCGGTGGTCGGCGTGCCGGTGATCAAACCAGCCGAGTTGATCGAGAGGCCGGCCGGCAGACCGGTCGCCGACCAGGTCAACGGCGCCGTACCACCCGACGCGGTCAACTGCAGACTCACCGCGGTCCCAACCGTGCCGGTCTGGCTGCCCGGATTGTTCGCCACCGGCGCACCAGGCGTGCCGGTGCCCACCGCGGTCCACACCGCGCGGGCGATGCCGTCCGCGGAGCGGTCGAGCACGGTCGCGCTGATGTTGCTGGTGGTGTCACAGGAGCGGTGGTAGCAGGGGTCGTACGCGGCGCCCGCCGTGCCGCCCCACTTCGCCGCCTGGGTGGTGGTCTTGCGGGCACTCGCCCCCGCCGCGTAGCCCGAGGTGTTGATGCCGCCCTGCTGGAAGGAGTAGTCGTCAGAGCGGCCCTGGCCCTCGACGTTCTCCTCCGGCTGCAGGCCGAGCGAGTCCCAGTAGGCCTTCAGCGGCGCGGCCTCGACCGAGTTGACCCGGTTGATGAAGTAGCCGCCGTTGATCGAAGCGACCATGTCGAAGTTGTAGTAGGCCTTGATCGCGGACCGCTGCGTCGAGGTGAGGTTGTTGACGTAGAACTCCGAGCCGTTGAGACCCTGCTCCTCGTCGGTCCACCAGGCGAACCGGACGTGCTTGACCATCTGCGGGTTCGCCGAGGCCAAAGCCAGCGCGTTCTCCAGCAGCGACGCCGAGCCCGAGCCGTTGTCGTTGATGCCGGGACCGGCGGAGACGCTGTCCAGGTGGGCACCGAACATGATCGTGTTGTTCGTGTCGCCGCCCGGCCAGTCCGCGATCAGGTTGTTGGACCGGTAGGTGCAGCTGGTGCAGTCCTGCAGGGCGACCGTGTAGCCGGCGGCCTGCAACCTGGTCTGGATGTAGGAGACCGACGCCGAGTAGCCGGCGGTGCCGGCCCGGCGGGTGCCGCCGTTCTGCGTGGCGATGGTGTTGAGCTGGGTCAGGTGCGCCTGGATGTTGGTGACGCTGATGTCCGGCGCGGCCAGGACGGCCGCGGGCACCGCCGGTGCGGCGGCCGCCGGGGTGAGCACCGCGGTGCCCACCAGTCCGGTCAGCATGCCGGTCAACACGGTCGCGACCGCGCCGGCCGCAAGTAACGAACGTTTCACTACGCCTCCAGTTGGCAGGGAGAGGACGTGGACGCCGATCACCCCGCCAACCCGACGACCACACCGCCTGCCCTCACCGGCAGCGTGGACGATGGCATGGTGGCCGTCGTCCGAGCCTCCAGACATTCGCACACGGCCATGTGGCGATCAATGCTCCACTCGCGTGCATTCGTTGCCGTTTAACCGGTTCACTCCACAGGTCCGACCAGTTGGGGCGATTTGTCCCGCCCGTGCGCGGCGCCGCGCACGGTAGCGTCGAGTGGGTGAGCGAGCACCGGGTCGTGGTCACCACGACGGACAGCGCGGCCGCGGCCCGCGGCATCGCCGAACGGCTGGTCAGGGCGCGTCTGGCCGCGTGCGTGCAGATCAGCGGTCCGGTGGAGAGCATCTACCGCTGGGACGGCGCGGTCGTCCGCGACCAGGAATGGCAGTGCTGGGTCAAGACCACCGCCGACCGGGTCGACGAACTCACCGACTGGCTGGTGGAGAACCACGACTACGACGTGCCCGAGGTGCTGGCTCTGCCGGTGCTCGGCGGCAACCCCGCCTACCTCTCCTGGGTGACCGCGGAGACGCGGCCCGACGACGCCTGATCCGGTGCACCCTGGGCGGGGTGCGCCAGGGACAGCACGTGCAGCACCAGACAGAACGGCACGCCGAAGGTCGGGATCAGCACCAGCGGCAGCTCGGTCACCGGCTGGGTGTCCGGCCCGGTTCCGGTCAGCGCCCCGATCGGGCTCCACGAGTGCAGCACACCGAGCGTCACCGCGATCACCAGGTCAGCGATGCCGAACGCGGTCCAGGCCCGGAACCAGCCGGCTGACCGGCCGACGAGACCGAACGCGACGAGCGGCGCGGTGAGTGCCACCGCCACGTCGCCGAGGCCGGCCGGCGCCGCGAACCGGCCGGGAATCACGCCGGACACCCACAGCGGCAGGAACGCGAACCCGGCGACCCGCCACATTTGCAGCAGGGTCAGCACCCGCAGGTCGAGACCGGCCACCCAGGCCCGCGCCCGGTCCGAGCCGGTCATCGCGGCCACCGCGAGCAGCGGCGGCAACGCGGCGGCCACCGCCAGCGCGACCGGCGGCGCGTAGGGCGCCGGCACGAACACCCCGGCCGTCGCGAGCACGGTCATCGCGGCAAGCCAGGCCAGCGCCGCCCACGCCGGGCGCACCAGCGACGACGCCGACACGGATACCGAACCCGACTCTGGCACCGAACCCGACTCTGGCACCGAACCCGACTCTGGCACCGAACCCGACTCTGGCACCGAGCCCGACACCGGCATGAGCCGGTCACCTCCTCGATCGCACGCTCACAGGTGACGCACAGCTTCGGCACACGATCACCAAAGCCGGCGGCCCGACCGTAGTGCACATGACGACGACCGCACGACCGGACGCCGCCCCGCCGCGGACCGACGCCGGCAGCGCCAACCTGGTGCTCGACGTGGTGGTCCCGGTGTACAACGAGCAGGCCGACCTCGAGCCGAGCGTGCGCCGCCTGCACGCCGACCTGACCGCCCGCTTCCCGTACTCGTTCCGCATCACCATCGCGGACAACGCGAGCACCGACGACACCGCCGCCATCGCCGACGCGCTCGCCGACGACCTGGACCGGGTGCGCACCATCCACCTGACCGCCAAGGGACGCGGCCGCGCGCTGCACACCGCGTGGCTCGCCTCCGACGCCGCCGTCCTCGCCTACACCGACGTCGACCTGTCGACCGACCTCGACGCGCTCGCGCCACTGGTCGCCCCGCTGATCTCCGGACACTCCGACATCGCGATCGGCAGCAGGCTCGCCCGCGGCGCGCGGGTGGTCCGCGGCTCCCGGCGCGAGGTCATCTCCCGCTGCTACAACCTGCTGCTGCGCGGCGCGCTCGCCGCCCGGTTCTCCGACGCACAGTGCGGCTTCAAGGCGATCCGCGCCGACGTGGCGCGCCGGCTGCTGCCGCACGTGACGGACACCGGCTGGTTCTTCGACACCGAGCTGCTGGTACTCGCCGAACGGGCCGGGCTGCGCATCCACGAGGTGCCGGTGGACTGGGTGGACGACCCGGACAGCCGGGTGGACATCGTGGCCACCGCGATGGCCGACCTGCGCGGAATGGCGAGGGTCGGCCGGGCGCTGGCCACCGGCCGGCTGCCGGTCGCGCAACTGCGCCGGCAGTTCGGCCGCGGTGAGCTTCCGCAGTCCGCCGGGGTACCGGCCGGGCTGCTGCGCCAACTGCTGCGCTTCGGCGCGGTCGGCATCGCCTCCACGCTCGCCTACCTGCTGCTGTTCCTCGCGCTGCGGACCGGCATCGGTGCCCAGGCGGCCAACCTGGTGGCGCTGCTGAGCACCGCGGTCGCGAACACGGCCGTCAACCGCCGGTTCACCTTCGGGGTGCGCGGTCGCGACGGCGCCGGCCGGCACCAGTTCGAGGGGCTGGTGGTGTTCGCCGTCGCCCTGTGCCTGACCAGCGGCGCGCTCGGCCTGCTGCACCTGCTCGCCGAGCCGGGCGGCACGGCCGAGGTGGCCACCGTCGTCGGCGCCAACCTGGCCGCCACCGGCGTCCGCTTCCTGCTGCTGCGCAACTGGGTCTTCCGGCCCGCCGCCAAGACCACATGACCGGCAACGACCACATGACCGGCAACGACCTGGAGACCACCGACATGACCGCGACCACGATCGCGCCCAGCGGGACCCCGGCCCGGCCGGCCGCTCCCCCGCGACCACAGCCGGCGGCCAGCAAACCGTCTACTTCGGACTCGAAGACCGTGCGCCGCCGGGTCTGGCCGGCACTGGGCGTCCTGCTCGTCGGCACCGCCGTGCTGTACCTGTGGAACCTGACCGCGTCCGGGTACGGCAACGACTTCTACGCCGCGGCCACCCAGGCCGCCGCACAGGACGGGCAGGCCTGGCTGTTCGGCTCGATCGACGCCGGCAACGTGATCACCGTGGACAAGCCGCCCGCGTTCCTGTGGGTCAGCGGCCTGTTCGCGCGGATCCTCGGCTTCTCCAGCTGGACGGTGCTCGCCCCACAGGCGATCGAGGGCGTCCTCGCGGTGTGGCTGCTGTTCGCCACGGTCCGCCGCACCGCCGGCCCGGTCGCCGGACTGCTGGCCGGTGCCGCGCTCGCGGTCACCCCGGTGGCGGTACTGATGTTCCGGTTCAACCTGCCGGACGCGCTGCTGATCCTGCTGATGGTGGCCGCCGCCTACTGCACCGTGCGGGCCGTCGAGTCGGCGTCGGCGCGCTGGCTGATGCTGGCCGGTGTCGCGATCGGCTTCGCCTTCCTGACCAAGATGATGCAGGGCCTCCTGGTGCTGCCGGGCCTCGGCGCCGCCTACCTGCTCGCCGCGCCGACCACGCTCGGCAGGCGGTTCGCGCACCTCGCCGCCGCCCTCGGCGCGATGATCGCGGCCAGCGGCTGGTTCATCGCGCTGGTGTCGCTGTGGCCGGCCGACTCCCGGCCCTACATCGGCGGCTCGACCAACGACAGCCTGTGGGAGCTGGCGCTCGGCTACAACGGCCTCGGCCGGATCTTCGGCGGCTCGGGTGGCGGCCCCGGCGGCGGCCCCGGCGGGAACATCGGCTTCGGTGGCGAGTCCGGTCTCGGTCGGCTGTTCGGCGAGTCGATGGGCCTGGAGATCTCCTGGCTGCTGCCGACCGCGATCGTCGGCCTGCTCGCCGGGCTGTGGTTCACCCGCAGGGCGCCGCGCACCGACCGGACCAGGGCCGCACTCGTCCTGTGGGGCGGCTGGGTGCTGGTCAACGGCCTGGTGTTCAGCCTCATGACCGGCATCGTGCACCCGTACTACACGGTCGCGCTGGCCCCCGGGATCGCCGCGCTGGTCGCCATCTCCGCCAGGGAGCTGTGGCGCGGCCGGGAGCACTTCCCGGCCAGGGTCGCCCTCGCGGTGATGATCGCCGCCACCGGGTTCTGGAGCTTCATCCTCCTGTCGCGACTGCCGTCCTGGCTGCCGGCGCTGCGCTGGGGCGCGCTGGGCGGAGCGCTCGCGGTGATGACCGTGGTGCTGTTCGGTGTCCCGATCACCGGCCGGGCGGCCAGGGCGGTCGCGACCGTCGGGGTGGCCTCGGCGCTGCTGGCCACCACCGCGTTCGGGCTGGCCACGGCGGTCACCACCCACGCCGGTTCGATCCCGATGTCCGGTCCGGCCTCGGTGGCCGGCGTCGGCGGCGGACCGGGCGGCGGGCCGGACGTCAGCACCGCCCTGGCCGGGTTGCTGAAAAAGACGGACTCCACCTGGGCGGCTGCCACGATCGGCGCGCAGAGCGCCGCCAAGCTCGGTCATCGCGATCGGCGGCTGGAGCGGCGGCGACCCGGCACCGACGTTGGCCGAGTTCCAGCAGTACGTCGCGGACGGTCGGGTCGCCTACTACGTGACCGGCGGCGGGATGGGCGGCGGCCGGGGCGGCTCCGACGAGATCGCCATCTGGGTCGCGGCGACGTACCCGGCCACCACCGTCGGCGGCCAGACCGTCCACGACCTCCGGGCGAGCACGTCGTGACCGAACCGACCCACCGACCCACCACCGCGACGACGCACCGGGAGAAGAGATGAGCACCGAAACCCCCGACACCGCCCGACAGCCGGTCGCCCCCGAGCGGGTCCCACCTGCCGGTACCAGCCACGTGTGGGGCGCCCCGCAGCCGGCGGAGCGGAAGTGGTCCACCCGCAGGACCGTCGCCGCCGCGGCCATCGCGATCGGCATCGCCGCGGCCGGTGGCGCCGCGGTCTACGCGGCAGGCGGCGCGGCGGCCACCACTCCGGGCGGCCCCGGCGGCATGGGCGGCCCGCCCGGGACGGGGCAGGGCCGAAACGGTGTGCCCGGCGCCGCGATGCGCGGTCCGATGATGGGCGGCGGCCTGTTCGGCACCACCACGCACGGCGATTTCCAGACCGGCGAGGTGACCGCGATCAGCGCCACCTCCATCGAGGTGACCAGCACCGACGGCTACGTCAGGACGTACGCCATCGACGCGGAAACGCTGGTCAACAACGGCAACGCCCGGGTCGACGACATCGCCGACGGCGCGAGCGTGGTCGTGGTGGCGACCACCGCCAACGGCACCAGCACCGCCGAGTCCATCCTGAGCGGCGGTACCGGCCCGGCCGGCGTGTCGCCGCCCCGCGACGGCGGGAGCGGCGGCAACTGACGCCGACCGCCCCGGACGACGACAGCCCGCAACGACGGTGGCCCGCCGGGGATTCCCGGCGGGCCACGATCATTCGAAGGGTGTTCGAAGGGGTCAGCTCACCTGGGGTGCGCCGATGTTGACCATCCAGGTCACACCGAAGCGGTCGGTGCACATGCCGAACTCGTCGCCCCACATCTGCTTCTCCAGCGGGACATCGATCGTGCCGCTGGCGGCGAGCTCGGCCCAGTAGCCGCGCAGGTCCGCGGCGTCGTCGCCACTGAGCGACACCGACATCGTGTTGCCGGGCTGGTAGGTCAGCTCCGGCGGGGTGTCCGCGCCCATCAGGCAGAACCCGTTGTCCGCCAACAGCTGCGCGTGCATGATCTTGTCCTCGGCGGGGCTGTCCTTCATGCCGAACTCGCCGAACGTACTCATGGTGAGTTCACCGCCGAACACGTCGCGGTAGAACTCCATCGCCTCACGGGCATTGCCGTCGAAGCTGATGTACGGGTTGAGTCGTGACGTCACCCTGTCCTCCTCGCTGTCGGTGGGGTGAGACCAACGCAGACTAGACCCGTCGGCGGGTACCGCAACCGGTCCGGTCAGCCGGTCAGCGCGGTCAGCCACCCCGGATCACCGATGTCCAACACCGTGGTGCCGTTGGCGATGGTGGGGGTACCGACGAACACCTTCTGGCCGTTGTTGTCCGCCTGCAGGTGCGGGGTCTCGCCCGCCTTGCGGAACACGTCCCGCACCAGGCTGTCGTGCCGCCCGGTGCGCACCGCGTCGGCGAAGTCCGACGAGCTGATGCCCAGCTTCGCGCCGAGGGCGATCAGCTGGTCGTCGCTCCAACCGCGGCCGCCCTCGACCGGCTGGTCGGCGAACAGGCTCTTGTGGAACGCCGGGAACCGACCGGCGTCCGCCGCGGCGAGCGCCGCGTTCGCCGCGTCCAGCGAGTAGCCGGGCGGGTCGCTGAGATTGTTGAGCATCGGCAGCATGTGGTACCTGATCCGCAGCGTGCCGGCGGTCAGCTTCTGCTCGATGGTGTCGCTGTCGCGCTTCTCGAAGCTCCCGCAGCCCGGGCACAGGAAGTCCTCGTAGACGTCCAGGGTGACCTTGGCGTCGTCCTTGCCGGCGACCACCACCCCGCCGTCGCGGCGCACCGGGTAGTCGGCGGCGGACTGCGCGACCGCGACGCCGCGTTCCTCGGTCTCCTTCTTGCTCGCGTTGGTCAGCAGCACGCCGCCGACGACGAACGCGGCGATCAGCACGGCGAGCACCGCGCCGACCACGAGCTTGATCCGGTCCGGCTTGTTCGACCGGGCCGACGCGACGGCGTTCCTCGCGCCACTGGCCTGCTGTTGCCGGCGCCTACGCGCCGTGCGTTCCGCTCCGCCCACCGGTCGGTTCCTCCTCGACTTCCACGCGGCCGGCGAACCGACCGTCCACAGCGAACAGAGTGCGAGGCCGGACGATCAACCATCCGGCCAGGGCGAGAAACCCGATGTCCCTGGCGATCTCCTGCGGGTAGCGGGTGTCACCGTCGGCGACCGCGCCACCACCACCGAAGCAGCCGCAGTCGATGGACAGCCCACGTGCCCACGCCTGCGCCACGGCGGCGACGAAACCGAGCAGCAGCACCGCGGACATCACCCCGACGGGCCGCGTGGCGAAGCCGGCGACGAGCAGCACACCGAGTGCCAGCTCCAGGAACGGGATCGCCGCCGCGACCGTGCCCACCATCGCGGGCGGCAACACGTCGAAGGCCTGGACCGCCACGTAGGTCTGGTTCGGATCGCTCGCCTTGAGCCACCCCGAGACCAACCAGACGGCGGCCAGTCCGAACCGGATCAGCGTGCCGGCCGCGTCGAGCGCGCGGGTCGTTCTCACGGAGGTGGACGCTACCGAAGCCACCTGAGCCGTTCCTGAGAGATGCGCCGTTCCGGAGCCCACGCGCGGAAGTCGGGACCAAAGTAGGGACGTTCGGCCCCGACACGGCCCCGCACGACATCCCGATCCCAGCGACAGGACTGGCTGAAGGGATCGAGCCATGGTGGTGCGGGAGTACTTCGTCCGGGGCGAGCGCAGGACCGTCGAGGAGATCGACGACGTGGTGGCGGTACAGGTGGCCACCGACGCACGAGGTGAGCCGACCGCCGCCGCCGCCGAGTTCGGCGCAGAGGCCAGTGTGGACGCCGGGGCAGAGGAGGACGCGCTGGCCGCGTTCCGGGCGGCCAACTGGGTGTTCGTCGAACCGTCGCCGACCAACGCCAGGGCCCTGGAGGACCCCGACGAGGTCGACGACGCGGTCACGGCCGGCCGGTTGGTGCGCAGGACCAACGGCAGGCTCGGCATCGTCACCAAGCGGCTCAACGTGCAGCTGCGGCCGGAGCTGTCCGCCTCCGACGCCGAGGCGGTGCTGGCCGAGCGGGGACTGCGGGTGGCGACCCGGTTGCGGTTCGCGCCGAACCTGTACGAAGTGGACACCTCGCGCGGGGACGCGATCGACGCGTCCGTCGAGCTGAGCGGCGACCCCAGGTTCACCCTGGCCGAGCCCAGCCTGGTGGAACACGTGCCGCTGCGGTTCACCCCGTCCGACCCGCGCTTCACCGAGCAGTGGCAGTGGGCCAACACCGGTCAGAACGGCGGCACAGCGGGCGCCGACGTGCGGGCCGAGGCGGCCTGGGACCGCACCCGGGGTGCCGGAACGCGGGTCGCGGTGATCGACAACGGGTTCAACGCCGCGCACGAGGACCTGGTCTCCGGGGTGGTCGGCCGGTCCGGTTTCTTCGCCTCGGTGGGGACCACGGTCACCTTCACCCAGGGCACCGCGGGAATGCCCGGCGGCAACCACGGCACGTTCTGCGCGGGCATGGTCGGCGCCCGGCAGAACAACGCGCGGGGCGGCTGCGGCGCGGCGCCGGAGTGCGAGCTGATGCTGGTGGCCTGCCTCGGCGACCAGGTCGGCACCCAGACCACGCTGGCGCGGGCGGTCGCGTACGCGGCGAACCCGTCGACGGAGATCACCGGCGCCGACCCGGCGACCGGCGCGGACATCCTGGTGTCCAGCCTCGGTCCGAACGGCGCCGACTGGGACCTCACCGCCACGATGGACCTGGCACTGCGGTTCGCGGCCACCGGCGGACGAGGCGGGCGCGGACTCGCCATCTTCTGGGCGGCGAGCAACGGCACCAACGTGGACGTGCTGCTGGACGAGGTGGTGTCGCACCCGGACGTCATCGCGGTGGTCCGCTCGACCAGGCAGGACCTCGAGCACAACGCCGCGCGCGGGGCCGAGGTCGAGCTGATCGCGCCGGGGGTGGACGTGGTGAGCACCACCGGCAACGGCGGGTACGGCACGAGCACCGGCACCAGCTTCGCCGCACCGGCCGCGGCCGGCTGCGCGGCGCTCGCACTGTCGGTGAACCCGGCCCTGACCCGCGACGAGTTGCGGCGCGTCATGCGCGAGTCGGCGGACAAGATCGGCGGCGTTGTCTACGACGCGAACGGACACCACGACGACTACGGGTTCGGCCGGGTCAACGCCGAGCGGGCGGTGGCGATGGCGGAGACCACATCGGACACCCTGACGACGAACTCGATCGCGCTGGTGCGCCAGGCCCCGGGCTGGTCCTCGATCCCGGTGGCGTTCTCCGAGGGCGACGGCACCTGGAAGATCACCAACGGGGCTGCCCCGGTGTTCATCCCCACCTGGGCGCACCAGCCGGGCGTGCGCGTCGTGACCGGCGACTTCAACGGCAACGGGCTCACCGACATCGCGCTGGTCCGCCAGACCGCCGGGTGGGCCTCGATCCCGATCGCGTTCGCGCAGGGCGACGGCACCTGGTCCATCACCAACGGCGCAGCGCCCACCTTCATCCCGTCATGGGCCAACCAACCGGGCGTGCGCGTCGTGACCGGCGACTTCAACGGCAACGGCCTCACCGACATCGCCCTGGTCCGCCAGACCCCGGGCTGGGCATCCATCCCCATCGCCTTCGCCCAGGGCGACGGCACCTGGAAGATCACCAACGGCGCAGCGCCGGTGTTCGTCCCGAGCTGGGCCAACCAGCCCGGTGTGCGCGTCGTGACCGGCGACTTCAACGGCAACGGCCTCACCGACATCGCCCTGGTCCGCCAGACCCCGGGCTGGGCATCCATCCCCATCGCCTTCGCGCAGGGCGACGGCACCTGGAAGATCACCAACCTGCCGGCGCCGGACTTCATTCCCACCTGGGCGCACCAGCCCGGCGTGCGGGTGGTCACCGGCGACTTCAACGACAACGGGTTGACCGACATCGCCCTGGTCCGCCAGGCCCCGGGCTGGGCGTCCATCCCCGTCGCGTTCGCGCAGGGCGACGGCAGCTGGCGGATCACCAACGGCGCGGCGCCGGACTTCGTTCCGATCTGGGCGAACCAACCGGCGGTGCGGCTGGCACCGGGCGCCTACCGCTGACGGCGGGCCCTCAAACGACCGAGCCGCCGGGTTCGCCCGGCGGCTCAGTCGACCAGAAGGGAGTCGACCAGAGAGGAATCGACCAGAGAGGAGTCGACCAGGGCGGACACGTTGTCGGTGACCTGCACGTCCGGCACGTCGGTGCCGTGCTTGTCGTGGATCAGCTCCACCACGGCCCGCGACCGGTCCCGCGAGGTCTCGATCTCCACGTGCCATTCCTGGTCCGTGTGCTGCCGGCCGTGCCAGCGGTAGGTGCTGCTGATGGGTCCTTCGATCTGCACGCACCCGAGGCCGTCGGCCATGATCTCGGCGGCGATGGTGTCCGCCAGGGCTTTGTTGTCCGTCGTGAACGTGGCGACCACGTCATGGTGAGACATGGGTGTGATGTTAGCCACACCTACTACGGTCGGCCAGCGGTCAGATGAGTGACGGAACCATCGCCTCGATCAGGTGCGGGCCGGGCTCGGCCTGCGCCCGGCGGAACGCGTCGGCCAGCTGCTCGGCGGTCTCCGCCCGCTCCGCGGCGACCCCCATCCCCCTGGCCAGCGACACGAAGTCCAGGTCCGGGTTGGACAGGTCGAGCAGCTCCGCGGCCTTCGGCCCGGCCCCCTCGGCGCCGACCCGCTGCAGCTCCATCCGCAGGATCGCGTAGGCCCGGTTCGACAGCACCACCGTGGTGACGTTCAGGTTCTCCCTGGCCATCGTCCACAGCGCGGCGATCGAGTACATCGCGCTGCCGTCCGCCTGCAGGCACACCACGGGCCGGTCCGGACAGGCCACCGCGGCACCGACCGCGAGCGGCAGGCCGATGCCGATCGAGCCGCCGGTCAGCGTCATCACGTCGTGGCGTGGAGCACCCGCGGTCACCATCGGGATCATCAACCCGGAGGTGTTCGCCTCGTCGGCCACGACCGCGCCGTCCGGCAGCACCGCGCCGATGACCGGGGCCCAGTTCTGTGGGGTCAGCTCACCGGTCGGCAGGTCCGGCCGGGACACGTCGGCGAGGACCGGCGCCGCGTCGGCGGCCACCTCCTCGGCGAGCTGCTCCAGCGCGGTGGCCAGGTCCTCGCCCAGCTCGGCCAGCACGTGCACCTGGCAGCCGTCCGGGGTGAGCTCGCTCGGCCTGCCCGGGTAGGCGAAGAACGACACCGGCGCCCTGGCGCCGACCAGCACCAGATGCCTGACGTCGGTGAGCTGCCACTGCACCTGCTCGGCGAGGTAGCCGAGCCGTTCGATGGTGGGCAGGCCGGCGCCGCGCTCGATGCGGCCGGGGAAAGTCTCGGCGAACACCCGCACGCCGGTGCCGACCGCGATCCGGCTGGCCGCCCGCACGCCGCGCTCCAGGGTCGCGGAGCCGCCGATCAGCAGCACGGTGGACTCGCCGCTGCGCAGCACCTTCGCGATCGCGGCCACCCGTGCGTCGTCCACAGTGGAGGCGGCGGGCGGGTCGACCGGGGTGGCGGCGACGCCACCGTCACCCCAGGACACGTCCGCCGGCAGCACCAGGTTCGCGATCGCGCCCGGCGCGGTCCTGGCGGCGGCCACCGCCGCCGCCGCGTCCGCGCCGACGCCCGCGGTGTCCGAGCACACCCGCGTCCACCCGCCGAGCCAGCTGGTCAGCGCGCCGATGTCGGACTCCAGCGGCGCGTCGTAACCCTTGTGGTGCACCGCGTGGTCGCCGATCACGTTCACGATCGGGGTGTGCGCGCGGCGCGCGTTGTGCAGTCCCGACAGGCCGTTCGCCAGGCCGGGCCCGAGGTGCAGCAGGGTGGACGCCGGCCGTCCCGTCATCCGGCCGTAGCCGTCCGCGGCGCCGGTCACCACCCCCTCGTGCAGCGCCAGCACCCCGCGCATCCCGGGCACCGAGTCCAGCGCCGCGACGAAGTGCATCTCCGAGGTGCCCGGGTTGCCGAAGCAGACGTCGACGCCGCTGTCCACCAGCGTGCGGAGCAACGACTGGGCCCCGTTGAGTTGCTCGGTCACCGGCGACACCTCTCCGATCAGTAGAACGGGACTCGGTCGAACAGAGCTCGGTCGAACAGGGCTCAGTCGAAAAGGACACCGGGGTTGAGCACCCCGTTCGGGTCGAACGCCTGCTTGACCCGGCGCATCAGCTCGATCTTGGCCGGGTCCTCCAGCTCGAGGAAGTGGGCCTTCTTCTCGTGCCCGATGCCGTGCTCGCCGGAGATCGCGCCACCCAGCGCCACCCCCTTGGCGAACAGCGCGTGCAGCACCCGGTGCCGGATCTCGGGGTCCTTCTGGAACACCGCGAGGTGCACGTTGCCGTCACCGGCGTGGCCACAGCCGATCACGAACGTCTGGTGCTCCTGGGCGATCTCGGTGATCGCGGCGAAGAACTCCGGCAGCGCAGCCCGCGGCAGCACGGTGTCGATGATGTCGTCGGCGCCTGCCGCCTTCGCGGTCCAGAACGCCTTCTCCCGCGCGTCGATCAGCTTGCGGGCCGCGCCGCCGGGCAGCACGTAGACGTCCAGTGCGCCCAGCTCGCCGAGCAGCGTGCCGACCTTCTCGGTGTCCTCGTCCAGCCGGGTCTGCGCGTCGCTCTCCAACATCACCACCAGGTAGGCGTGCGCGGACTGCTTCACGTCCTCCGGGATGCCGAGCTCCAGCTGTGCGGAGTAGGTGATCGCGCCCATGGTCAGGCCGTCGATGTACTCCAGGATCAGTGGGCCGACCCCGCTGCCGACCACCTTCGGCACCGCCCTGGTGACCTCGCCCAGGTCGGCGAACGGGGCCAGCACGGTGGCCTGGTGCGGCCGGCGCGGTTGCAGCTTCAGGATCGCCTCGGTGACCAGCGCGAGGGTGCCCTCCGAGCCGACGATCAGCTGGGTGAGGTCGTAGCCGGTGCTGGCCTTGACGTAGCGACCGCCGGTGGTGATCACCTCGCCGGTGGCCAGCACCGCCCGCAGGCCGAGCACGTGGTGGCGGGTCACGCCGTACTTGATCGCGCGCATGCCGCCCGCGTTGGTGGAGACGCTGCCGCCGAGGCTCGCGCTGAGCTCTCCGGGGTACACCGGGTAGACCAGGCCGACCTCGGCGACCTTCTCGTCCAGCTCGGCGAGCGTGACGCCGGGCTGGACGACCGCGACATGGTTGTCGGTGTCGATCTCCAGGATCTGGTTCATCCGCTCGAACGACACCAGGATGCCGTTCTCCCGCGGGATCGCCGCCCCCGACAGCCCGGTGCCGGAGCCGCGGGCGGTGACCGGGACACCCTCGGCGGAGGCGACCCGCAGCACGCCGGCCACCTCGTCGGCGCTCGCCGGGCGCACCACGTAGGCGGGCAGGACCGGTTCGGCGGTCAGTGCCTCGTCGTGGCCGTAGTCCGCCGAGATCGCGTCACCGGTGAGCACGTGCGCCTCGCCGACCACGCCGGCCAACAGCGCGTCGATGTCCGCCATCGGGGGTCTCCTCGTCGAGCGTGCCGAACGGTGCACCCACCCTAGCGTGGGGACAGCCGCATCGCGGCGAGGTCGATGTCGGCGGGCACGGGCAGACCGAGGGCGACCGCGGCGCCGTAGGCGGCGAGCGCCGGCGCGGTCTGGATGCCGTAGCCGCCCTGGCCGGCGAAGTACACGAACCCGGGCCGGTCCGGTCGGGCGCCGACCACCGGCAGCCGGTCCTCCACAAAGGACCGCAGACCGGCCCACGCGGTGTGCACCGAGCGCAGGCCGAGCGTGGTGACCTCGTTGACCCGCTCGATGGCGAGCGCGATGTCCAGGTCGACCGGCTTCGCGTCACCGGGCTCGGCCGGCGTCTCGTCGGCCGGCGAGACCAGCACCCGGCCGCCCTCCGGGCGGAAGTAGAAGCTCTCCACCGCGTCCACCACCAGCGGCCAGCCCGGGTCGACGGGGCCGGTGCCGGCGGCGATCGCGATGGTCCGGCGCAGCGGCCGGATGCCGATCGGCGCCACCCCGGCCAGCTCGGCCACCCGGTCCGCCCAGGCGCCCGCCGCGTTCACCAGCACGTCCGCGGTGAAGGTCGTGCCCGCGGCCCGCACCGTCCAGCCGGCACCGTCCCGCCCGATCGCGGTCACCGGATGTCCACTGTGGATCATGCCGCCGCGGGCCACCAGGCCGCGCACGTAGCCCTGGTGCAGCGCCATCACGTCCAGGTCGGCCGAGGTGTCGTCGAGGGCCACCGTGCGGATCGCGGCCGGGACGAGCACCGGGCACAGCCGCCTGGCGTGGTCGACCATGATCGGCTCCGCCGCGCCCGCCGCGCAGACCGCCTCCAGCTCCGCGACACCGGCGTCGTCGCAGCCCAGCCACAGCGTCGGCCGATGCGTGAGCAGCGGCGGGGTGTCCAGCCGCGCGGCCAGCTCGGCGAAGCGCGGCCCGCTGGCCAGCGTCAGCGCGCGGATCACCGGCGGGCCGTAGGCCGGCTCGTAGGCCGCCGCCGAGCGGCCGGTGGTGTGCAGCGCCAGCGACCGCTCCGCCTCCAGCAGCACCACCGAGGCGTGTTCGGCCAGCTCGTAGGCGACCGACACGCCGGCCATGCCACCGCCTATGACGACCACCACACGTTCCATGGTCGGCACAGTAGCCAGGTAACGTGCGGAGTCTCGACAGATCGTTGCCCTGGGCAACCAGATATCGCGAGGGAGGTCGCATGTCGGCTGGATCCGGCCCATGGACCGAGCCCGGGGTGTACGAGGTCGCCCCCGGCGTGCACCGCATTCCGCTGCCGCTGCCCGGCGACGCGCTACGCGCGGTCAACGTCTACGCCATCGCCGACGGCGACGGGCTGGTCCTCGTCGACTCCGGCTGGGCCCTCGCCGACGCCCGCGACCTGCTCGAGAAGTCGATCAACTCGCTCGGCCACGACCTGGGCGACATCCGCCGCTTCCTGGTCACCCACGCGCACCGCGACCACTACACGATGGCCGTGCTGCTGCGGCAGACGTTCGGCACGAAGGTCGCGCTCGGCATCGGCGAGCAGCCGTCCATGGAGCGCATCCTCGCCGCCCGCACCGGCGACCAGCTCGACGACATCCGCCGCTGGGGCGCCAAGCCGCTCGCCGACATCCTCGAGGCCACGTTCAAGGGCTCCAACCACGACCCCAAGCAGTACAACTACGAGGCGCCGGACGAGTGGCTGGACGGCACCGTCGACGTGGCGCTGACGGACCGGACGCTGCGCGCGGTACCAACCCCCGGCCACACCAACGGCCACGTGGTGTTCGTCGCGGCCGAGGCGCAGCTGCTGTTCGCCGGCGACCACGTGCTGCCGCACATCACTCCGTCCATCGGCTTCGAGCCGGCCAGGGCAAGGCGTCCGCTCGGCGACTACCTCGACTCCCTGCGGCTGGTCCGCGGCATGCCGGACATGCGGCTGCTGCCCGCGCACGGGCCGGTCACCGACAGCGTGCACGGCCGGGTCGACGAGCTGCTCGCGCACCACGAGCGCCGGCTGGAGGAGACGCTGGCCACCGTCGCCGACGGCGCCGGATCACCGTACGAGGCGGCCCAGCGGATCGGCTGGACCTCCCGGCACAAGCCGTTCGCCGACCTGGACATGTTCAACCAGATCCTGGCCACCGGGGAGACCGCGGCCCACCTCGACGTGCTGGTGGACCGCGGCCTGCTGACCTCCTCGGACAACGACGGCGTGACGGAGTACGCGGTCAGCCGCTGAACTGAACGTCCGCCGGTGAACCTCAGCCGCCGAACGGACCGAGCTCGGGCCGCTTCGGCTCACGGCCGTCGCCGGACGAACGGCCGGTCAGCCGCCTGCCGATCCACGGTCCCAGATGGACCCGCGCCCACCGCGCGTCCGAGCGCCGGCGGTCCAGCCACGCCCGCGGCGGCGCGGGCGGCAACGCCGCGGTCCAGTCCAGGTCACCGGCACCGACCAGCTCGGCCAGCACCGCCTCCGCCACCCGGCGATGCCCCTCGGTGTTGAGGTGCAGGCGGTCGTCCGCCCACAGCCGCGGGTCGTCGAACACCCGATGGGTGAACAGGTCCACCACCCGCGCGTCGTGCCGCTCGGCCAGCCGTTCGATCAGTCGCAGCAGCACGTGGATGCGCGGCAGGATGCGGCTGCCGCCCCGCATCCGCCTGCTCGGGTCCGGCGGCCGGAACAGCACCAGGGTGGCGCCCGACTCGGCCAGCACGCCCACCGACTTCTCGATCCGCGCGGACAGCAGCGCCAGCTCGCAGCGCGGCCGCAGCACGTCGTTCAGCCCACCCGCGTAGCTCACCAGGTCGGCCCGCATCGCCGCCGCGGTGTCGACCTGCTCGGCCAGGATCTGCGCGACCAGCTTGCCGCGCACCGCCAGGTTCGCGTACCGCAGCCCCGGCTCGGCCGCCGTGAGCCGGGCCGCGACCAGATCCGCCCACCCCCGGTAGCCGCCGCCGGGCAGCTCGTCGGACATGCCCTCGGTGAACGAGTCGCCCACCGCGACGAAGCTGGTGAAGGTCATCTCGTCCCCCGGTCCAGGAACGGCGCGAGCAGGCCGGGCACCGCCTCGGCGGCGAACGCCAGCCCCTCGTCGTCGGCCACGTCGTACACCAGGTACTCCCCCGTGTTGGCCGCCGTGGTCACCCCGACGGTCAGCAGCCCGGCCCGCCGCTGCAGGACCGACTGCCGAATGGTGAACCCGATGATCCCGGACCGCCGCAACGCCACCGTGTGCCGCGACGGCGACCCGTGTCGAGCCACCAGGTGACGCCCGGTCAGCCCGTGCCCGAGGTTGCGGTACGCGTCCAGCGCGAGCAGCGCGCCGGCCGCGCCGCCCAGCACGAACACCACCACGGCAAGCCACCAGAACGGTCCGTCGAACAGGATCGCCAGCACCACCAGCACCACGACCGGCACCAGCACCACGGCCAGCGCCCGCCGCAGCCGCTTGCCGCGCGCGGCGACCGGGTGCGCGATCAGCCGCACCTCGTCCGCCGGCGCCACCGGCTCGCGCAGCACCGCGGCGGCCACCCGGCCGACCACGGTCCTCGGCGCGGCCGGCAGCAGCGTCTTGGGGTTTCCGCGCTTCTTGTCGTCCGAGGTGCGCAGCCCGCTCGCCACCACGTCGAGCCGCGCTCCCCGCAGCAGCCGAGCGCCGAGCGGCTCGATCAGCTCGACGCCGCGGACGCGGCTCTCCCGCAGCGACAGCGACCGGGTGGTCAGCAGTCCGCGCTGCATCCGCAGCATGCCGCCCGGCTCGCGGTCGAGCCGGTAGCCGAACCACTGCACGATGAACAGCAGCAGCGAGCCGGTCACCCCCGACGCGATGCCGAGCACGGCCACCACCAGCACCAACACGACGATCGACGTGCCGCGCAGCTGATCGCCCGCCTCGTCGAACAGTGCCTCCCGCAGTCCGAGGTAGTCGGCGAACTGCAGCACGGTGCCGAACGCGGCCGCGCCCAGCAGCGGCGTGGTCACCGAGACCGGCGCGAACCGCAGCCAGTTCCAGTCCAGCACCGCGATGGCGGACGCGGACGCGGCGGCCATCGCGGTGCTCGGCAGGCTCGGCGCGTGCTCGGCGGCGGCCACCCCCGACGTGGCCGGCCCGTGCAGCAGCTCGGCGCGCAGCCGGTCGGCGTCGGCCCGCACGACCGGCTCGACCACCAGCTGCTCACCGGACCTGGTGTGCTGACCGGTGCCGATCTCCACCTTCACCACGCCGAGCAGCCGGTACAGCAGGTTCGCCGTCAGATCCACGCTGCGCACCCGGTCACGCGGGATCGACTTGTACTTGCGGGTGATGATCGCCGACCGCAGCTCCACCCGTTCCACCGTGACCCGGTACTGGGTGCGCCGCCAGGCCACCCAGCCGACCAGCGCGCCACCGGCTCCGACCACCAGCACGCCCAGCGCGGCGAGCGGGAACACCAGCGCGGCCGAGGTGTCGTGCGCCAGCTCGCGGACCACGACGGAGATCGCCAGACCGGCCGCGACCCCGGCGGCGACCAGCGCCGTGGCATGGATCAGCCGCCGGTCGAGCCGCCGCCAGCCGTCCTCGACCGGCGCGCTCACCGGCGCGTTCATGTGGCGTCCCCGGGCGTGGCCTGGGTCGTCTCGGTCAGCCGGTGCGCGAGGTCGGCGGCCAGCCGGTGGTCGAGGCCGTGGATGTGCAGTGGGCCGGCCGCGGACGCTGTGGTGACCGTGACGCTGGCCAGCCTGAACAGCTGCTCCAGCGGACCGCGGGCGGTGTCCACCGTCTGGATCCGCGACAGCGGCGCGATCCGCCACTCCTGGAACAGCCAGCCGGACCTGGTGTAGACCGCCTCGTCGGTGGCCTCCCACCGGTGCACCCGGAACCGCCAGACCGGCATCACCAGTGCGTAGCCGAGGCCGAGCACGGCGAGCACCGCGGCGACGAGCAGCAGCCACCGCCGGGCAGGCTCGATGACCAGGGCCAACACCAGGCAGATCACCAGCGGCACGGCAACCTCGATCACGGCGGTGACCGCCCACCAGCCGATGGCGCGCCGGTCCACCTGGTTGCGTGGCGGCCGCAGCCGCAGA
>Ga0307413_10000137_pt1 | contig 19402 bp, 15 predicted proteins | sample DK1Ometagenome_3_FD_203714 | JGI IMG/M metagenome (GOLD analysis project Ga0307413, IMG submission 203714) | Maize rhizosphere microbial communities from greenhouse at UC Davis, California, United States - DK15-O-2 | ecosystem: Host-associated > Plants > Roots > Rhizosphere > Soil | place: USA... | reverse complement strand
AAAGGCGCCGCGGCCGCGCGGGACATCGTCGAAGCTAAGTGCAATCCGCTTCTGCGCCTCCGCTCCTGACCAGCTGGTGACCAGGAGCAGAAGGAACAGCAGAACCCGCATCAGGGCGTCAGGCGAAGGTCGGGATGACGAAGGCGCTTTCGCCATGCGCTTCGCCGTCCGGCCAGCGCTGGGTGACGATCTTGTTCTTGGTCCAGAACTTCACGCCTTCCATTCCGTACTGGTTGGTGTCGCCGAAGCCCGAGCGCTTCCAGCCGCCGAAGCTGTGGTAGCTGACCGGCACGGGAATGGGCACGTTCACGCCGACCATGCCGACGTTGACGCGTGCCGTGAATTCGCGGGCGGCGTGGCCGTTGCGGGTGAAGATGGCGACGCCGTTGCCATAGTCGTGCTCCGAGGGAAGGCGGACGGCCTCCTCGAAATCCCTGGCACGAACGATCTGCAGGACCGGACCGAAGATCTCTTCCTTGTAAGTCGTCATGTGAGGCTTCACGTGGTCGAACAGGGTCGGGCCAATGAAGAAGCCTTCCTCGTGGCCCTGCAGCTTGAAGCCGCGGCCGTCGACGACAAGCTCCGAACCCTCGTCGATCGCCATCTGGATGTAGCTTTCGACGCGCTCCTTGTGGGCCTTGTTCACCACCGGGCCGTAATGCGCCTCGGGGTCAGTTGAGACGCCGACACGCAGCTTCTCGATAGCGGGGATCAGCTTTTCTCGCAGCGCATTGGCGGTGTCCTCGCCGACGGGAACAACGACCGGAAGCGCCATGCAGCGCTCGCCAGCCGAGCCGAAGGCCGCGCCGGTGAGGTCGTTGACGACCTGGTCGAGGTCCGCGTCGGGCATGACGATGCCATGGTTCTTGGCGCCGCCAAAGGCCTGCACGCGCTTGTTGTTCGCGGTGCCGCGGGAATAGATGTACTGCGCGATGTCGGACGATCCGACGAAGCTGATCGCCTTGATGTCTGGGTGGTCGAGGATGGCGTCGACCATTTCCTTGTCGCCATGGACGACGTTGAGGATGCCGTCGGGCAGACCCGCTTCCTTCATCAGTTCGGCAAGACGCACGGGGACGGTCGGGTCGCGCTCGGACGGCTTGAGGATGAACGCGTTGCCGCAGGCGATGGCCATCCCGAACATCCACATCGGGATCATCGCCGGAAAGTTGAACGGCGTGATGCCCGCTCCGATGCCGAGCGGCTGGCGCATCGAATAGACGTCGATGCCAGGGCCGGCACCGACGGAATATTCACCTTTCAGCGCCTGCGGAATGCCGCATGCAAACTCGATGACCTCAAGCCCGCGCTGAATGTCGCCCTTGGAGTCCGCAAGGACCTTGCCGTGCTCGGACGAGAGCGTGTGGGCGAGGTCGTCCATGTTCTTTTCGACCAGTTCCTTGAACCGGAACATGACGCGGGCGCGGCGCTGCGGATTGGTCGCGGCCCAGCCGGGAAGCGCGGCCTTGGCCGCGTCGATCGCGCGGTCGAGATCGGCCTGGGTGCCAAGGCGCACTCGGGCCTGAACCGAGCCCTGGTTGGGATCGAAAACGTCGCTGCTGCGGTCGCCTGAGGCATGGCTTTCGCCGGCGATGAAATGGTCGATGTCGCGCAACATGGCTTCACGTCCTGAATGTCGGGTTAGGGGTTGCCGACCCACTAGACCGCCATGGGCGCGAAGGGAAGTTTGGCGCGGCAGCTTTGACGGCCGCCGCGCCGAAGCGTTCCTACTGATCCTTTTCCATTTTCGCGCGATAGGCGTCGATGCTGATCGGCCGGCCGAGGAAATCGGCGACCAGTTCAGCAGCCGGCTTCGTCCCGCCCTTGGCAAGCACCATTTCGCGATAGCGCAGCGCGGTCTCCGGATCGCGCAGGCCCTTGCTTGCAAAGCGCGTGTACATGTCGTCCGAAATCACCACGGACCAGCGGTAGGTGTAATATGCCGCCGCATAGCCTCCGAGGTGGCTGAAGCTGTCCTGGAACTGCGAATAAGGCGCCGGCGGGATCATGTCGTACTTCGCCTGAGCCGTGCGTGCCGCCGCACCGAGATCCGCCGGGGCCGGGCGGAGGTAATATTGCAGCGACGTGTTCGACAGGCCGAGCTGGCGCATGTCGTCCATGCCAAGGCTGAAGTAGCGCGCCTTGTTCATCTTCGCGACAAGGTCCTGCGGGATTGTCTCGCCGTTCGCGTTGACCGCAAAGCCCTTCAGCGTGTCATAGTCGTACACCCAATTCTCGAGCATCTGCGACGGGGCTTCGACGAAGTCCCACTCGTTGGCGACGCCGCTCTGATAGGCCCAGCGCTGGTTCTGGCCGCCGAAGATGCCGTGCAGCAAATGGCCGAACTCGTGGAGGAAGGTGACCACGTCCTGATGCTCCATCAGGCCGGTCGTGTGGTCGCCGGCCGGGAAGTTCATAACCAGCGCGCCGATTGGAATCTGGCCAGAGACGCCGGTCCGCAGGCTCACCGCATTAGCGTGCTCGTACTTGCCGTCACGCGGGTGGCTGTCGAAGTAGAAGCGGCCGATCAGCTTGCCCTTGTCGTAGACTTCGTAGGTGTCGATCAATTTGTCCCAGGTCGGCGTCTTCCACGGCCGGATGTCGACCTTGAACAGGTCCTCGGCCAGCTTGAGGATGCCGTCGCGGACATTGTCGTAGGCGAAGTAATTGCGCGCTTCCTGGCGGTCGTAGCCGTAGGACTGCTTCTGCACGAGCCGGCTGACGTAATTGTTGTCCCACGGCTGGATGGCGGTCGCGCCCGGGGTCAGCGCCTGGAGCGCGGCAAGTTTCTTCGCATAATCGCGCTCGCCGGCCGGCTTGGCCGCCGCCGCCATCTGGTCGAGCAGCGACTGCACCTTTTCGGGCGTGTTGAGCATGCGGTCTTCGAAATTGAGCGTCGCATAGTTCGGTCGGCCGACCAGCTTGGCCAGCTCGTCGCGCGTATTGATGAGATCGCGAAGGACCGCGTCATTGTCGGGGTAAGCGCGAAGCTGCCATTCGCGATAGAAGCGCTGCCGAAGGTCGCTGCTCTTCGCATAGGTCATCACGGGCACGTAGTCGGGCGTCTCGGTCTTCAAGATGACCTTCCCGTCGGCGCCGGGCTTGTGGGCGTCGATGAAGTCCTGCGGCAGACCGTCGAGCTCGGCGACGGTTGCCGTGATCGTGCGCTGACCCTTCGGAATGTTGGCGGCGAACTGCGTCGACAGCTTCGCCTCGCGCTCCGACAGTTCCTGCGCCTTGGCGCGGCCAGCGTCGTCAAGGGCGATACCGGCCCGCTCGAAGCCGCCGAGCACGCGGGTCAGGTACCATTTGGTCTGGGCGTCAGCCGGGGTCGGGATGGCCTTCAAGCGCTCATATATCGGGCGCGAGAGGTTGAGCTTGGTGAATTCCGCCGAAACGCGGACTTCGCATTGTTCTCCGGCAGTGCGGCTCGCCTCCGTGGGCGACACTTCGCGATAGAGCGTTGCTTCGCCCGATCCGTCGGCGAGAAGCTGGTAGATCTTGTCATAGGCGGTCAGCGACGCCGCCACGCTGGACTTGCCCTTCGCGGCTTCCAGCGCCTTGCGCTGCGCCGTGCTGCGGCTGACGATCAGGTCGCAACGCTGCTTGATCGCGGCAGCGCTTGGCGCGCCGGTCAGGATGGGAGGCAAAGCAGGTGCGGCCAAAACCGGCGAAGCGGCTGAACCCAAAAGCAAAACGGCCAGAACTTTTTTCACTAATCGCCTCCCCAGCGTGGAATGCGGTGACACTAGTCCGCGAACTGCAAATCGCAATCCGCTCTTCCGAAGTCGCCGCGGCGCGCGCTAAGCGAGCTACAGGAGGAGCCCTGTCATGCGTCTGCTCATTGCCTGTTCTTGCCTTGCCCTGATCGCCGCCGCGCCGCCGTCGCCGGATGCCAGGCTGCGTCAGATTGTCGCTCCCATCAGCGGGGCGGAAATGAAGCGCACCGTGGAGAAGCTCGTAAGCTTCGGCACGCGCCACACCTTGTCGTCGCAGACCGATCCGAAACGCGGGATCGGCGCGGCGCTGAACTGGACGAAGGAGCGGTTCGAAAGCTTTGGCCTTCCGACCCAACGGCCTTGCGACACGTTCACTGGCAGCCGCGTGCCGACTCCCACACGGATCTGCGACATGGTTGCCATCCAGCGCGGGACAGAGCGGCCCAACGACGTCGTCATCATCCAGGGCCATATCGACAGCCGCGTGACCGACGTGATGAACGCAACCTCCGACGCGCCAGGGGCGAACGACGACGGATCGGGAACGGCGGCGGTCATCGAAGCTGCGCGGGTGCTATCGAAGCGCAAGTTCCCTGGTACCATCGTCTACGCCGCTCTGTCGGGGGAGGAGCAGGGCCTCTACGGCGGCCAGGTCCTCGCCAACTACGCCAAGGCGCAGGGCTGGAACGTCGTCACCGTCCTCAACAACGACATCATCGGCAACAGCTGCTCGTCGGATGGGCTGTGCGACGACAAGCATGTCCGCGTCCTGTCCGAAGGTCCGCGATCGCAAGGACAGGCTGAGCTTGCGGACGATACGCACAGCCTCGGCGGCGAGAATGACAGCCCGTCACGCAACATCTCGCGCTATCTCGACAGCCTCGCTGACCGGCTCAACATCGGGCTCGACGTCCGCCAGATCTGGCGCACCGACCGCTTCGGCCGCGGGGGCGACCAGATTCCGTTCCTCGAAGCCGGCTTCCCTGCTGCGCGCCTAACCGTCGCGGTCGAGAACTACGACTGGCAGCACCAGGACCTTAGGACCGAAAACGGCAAGCGCTACGGCGACACCATCGACAACATGGACTTCGCCTATCTAGCGAAGGTAACGAAACTGAACGTCGCCGCATTGGCCGCAATCGCCAGCGCTCCGCCGGCGCCTGAGCCGAAGGTCGAAGGGGCTGTCAGCACGGACACCGTGGTCACTTGGGACCATGATCGCTCAGAGACCGATCACTATTTGATTCATTGGCGTCGCACCGATTCCGCTCAATGGGCTTCGTCGCTGCGTGTCAGCACCAAAGGACCGGCGAATTGCACCTTGTCGGCCCATGGTTCGACCGATCCCAAGGAGAAGCTTATAAATGGCTGGACAATCCGCCATTGCCGAGTGGTTTTGCCTCATATCCGAGTGGACGACTGGGTGTTCGGCGTCTCGTCGGTCAGCAAGGCCGGCTTCGAAAGCCCGGTCGCCTCGGCGGTTCCGGGTGGTGCGTTCAAGCCGTACGTGGCCTCGGCAAAGAAGTAGGTGTCGACACAGGCATTTCATACCGACCGACCCGCGGAGCAGCGGCCTCTCGCAGGCGTGGCGCTCCGGCTCCTGACGGCGCTTCTCCTCGCGATCATGTTTGCGCTGGTGAAGCTGGTGTCGACGCGGGGCGTGAACGTGGTCGAGAGCCTGTTCTACCGGCAGTGCGGATCGGCCCTGTGTGCAACCGGCCTCGTTGCCCTAGGCCCCGGCTTCGCCAGCCTCCACACGAAGCGAGTGTGGGCGCACGTCGGGCGGATGGCACTGGGCGTCGTCACGATGGGCCTCAACTTCCTCGCCTTCACTCTTCTGCCGCTGGCCGAGGCGACCACCATCGGCTTCTCGGTGCCGATCTTCTCCGTGATCCTCGCCGCGCTGATGCTCGGCGAACCCACCGGCAAATGGCGCTGGGGAGCAGTGGCGGCGGGGTTCGCCGGGGTTCTCCTGATCGTTCAGCCGGGCACTGGTGACGTACCGCTGTTCGGCGCCTCGGTGGCGCTCATCGCGGCGCTGCTCACCGCGTCAGTGACAATCGTCATCCGTCGTCTCGGCGCAACCGAGCGGGCAGCCACTACGGTCTTCTGGTTCGCATTTAGCTCGCTGTTCCCGCTCGGCTTGCTGATGCTCCACTTCGGCAGCGCGCACGATGCCGTCACCTGGGGCCTCCTCGCCTTACTCGCGCTCAGCGGTGGCCTCGCGCAGCTGACGCTGACGGGCGCTCTTCGGCTCGCGCCAGTCGCGCTGGTCATGCCGATGGATTACACCAGCCTGCTCTGGGCCACGCTCCTTGGCGTGTGGCTCTTCGGCGAACTTCCGACAGCGTGGATCTGGATCGGCGCCCCGATCATTATCGCCAGCGGGTTGGTGATCGTGTGGCGTGAGCATCGGCTGCACCGCCTCGCGCTATTGTCTGCGGAGGCTGCGACACCCACTTAAGGTGTTGAAGGAGTTTGCGAAAATGGCCGGCGGATGGACGCGCGACGGCGCGGTTCAGGACCAGATCGACGATACGGTGAAGGACGCTGTCCTTCGCGCCCGTGCGCTCACGCCCCAGGGCGAGAGTGCGGAGGAGTGCGACGATTGCGGTGAGCCAATCCCTAAAAAGCGCCGAGAGGCACTGCCCGGGGTGCGCACCTGCGTCGCCTGCCAGTCGGAGCGCGACAAGGCGGTGACCCACTCCACGATAAATCGTCGCGGCAGCAAGGATAGCCAGCTGCGCTAGGCGCGTTTACGGCCTCGACATGCCTCAAAAACACTCAACCGGCCTTCCCAGCCGCAAGCAGATCCTCGACTTTATCGCGACGTCCGACGTGCCCGCGGGCAAGCGCGAGATCGCGCGCGCCTTCGGCCTGTCGGGCCAGGACAAGATCCTGCTCAAGGCCCTGCTCAAGGACATGGCAGACGAAGGCCTGATCGACAGCGCCCCCGGCCGCGCCTTCCACAAATCGGGCGGCGTTCCGAAAGTAACCGTGCTGCGGATCGTCGACGCGGACGATAGCGGGAATGTCTTCGCCGTTCCGGAGCATTGGGAGGCGGAAGGGCCGCCGCCGCGGCTTCGCGTGATCGAACGCGGGCGGCGAGGCGCGCTCGGTGTAGGCGACCGCATCCTCGCGCGGACCGAGGAGCGCGGGCAGGGATATGCCGCCCACCCGATGAAGAAGCTGCAGCGCTCCGCTGAGCTGGTGCTCGGCGTGGTGCGCAAGGAGGGCGAGCGCTTTTGGCTTACCCCCGTCGACAAGCGCGAGCGGCGCGAGCTCGCGATCGCCGATCTGAAAGACTCGGAGCCAGGCGATCTGGTCTTGTGCGAAGTCAGCGGACGTCCGCCGCGCGTGCAGGCGCGCGTGGACGCGGTGCTCGGCGACCCATTCGCCCCGCGCAGCTTCAGCCTGATCGCCATCCACAAGCACGGCCTTCGCCACGAATTCCGGCAGGAGGCGATCGACGAGGCTCACCGCGTCTCGCAGCAGGCGCTCGGTGAACGCGAGGACCTGACGCACCTGCCGATTGTCGCGATCGATCCCGCCGACGCGCGCGACCACGACGATGCCATCTGGGCTGCGCCGGATGAAGCCGACGATAACAAAGGTGGATGGAAGGCGATCGTGGCAATTGCCGACGTCAGCTTCTACGTCCGCCCCGGCTCGGAGCTCGACCGCGAGGCGCGGGCCCGGGGCAACAGCGTCTATTTCCCCGACCGCGTCGTGCCAATGCTGCCCGAGGAATTGTCCGCGGATATCTGCTCGCTGAAGCAGGGGCAGGAGCGGGCGGCGATGGCCTGTCACCTCCGGATTGCGCCCGACGGCACTCTGAAGAGCTGGCGCTTCACGCGTGCCAAAATTTGCGTCTCGGCAAACATTGCGTATGAAAATGCACAGGCTGCGATCGACGCGGCAGGTGAGGAGCGGGTCGAGGTCAGTTCGCCGACTTGCGCCATGCCCGACATTGAAGGGCCTGTTCCGACCGAGCTCGTCGAGACCGCGCTAAAGCCGCTTTGGGGCGCGTGGCGCGCGCTCCTCGCTGCGCGCAACAAGCGCGAGCCGCTCGAACTCGATCTCCCCGAGCGTCGTGTCATGCTCGACGAAAAGGGGCGCATAACCTCGATCGCCGCCCGCGATCGGCTCGATGCGCATCGCTTGGTCGAGGACTTCATGATCGCCGCCAACGTCGCTGCTGCACGTGCGATCGAGGCGAAGAAGGGTCCGGTCATGTACCGCATCCACGAAGCGCCGGGCCGCGAAAAGCTGGTCGCGCTCAAGGATTATCTCGCGACCTTTGACCTCGAATTCGCGCTCGGGCAGGTGGTCAAGCCGGGCACCTTCAACCGCATCATCGAGCGCGTCGGCGACAACAGCGGCCGGGCGGAGATCATGGAGCAGCTGCTCCGGACACAAATGCAGGCGCGGTACGGGCCCGAGCGTCTCGGTCACTTCGGACTGGCGCTTGCAACCTATGCGCACTTCACCTCGCCGATCCGCCGCTACGCCGACCTTCTCGTCCATCGCGCCCTCGTCAGTGCCTATAAGCTCGGCGACGGCGGACTCCCGCAGGGCGAGGAAGAGCGCTTGGTCGAGATCGGCGAGAAGATTTCGATGCTCGAGCGGCGCGCGATGGAGGCCGAGCGCGACACGATCGACCGATACGTCGCGGCATTTCTTGCGGATCAGGTCGGCCAGCTCGTCAAATGCCGCATTACCGGCGTTCAGCCGTTCGGCTTTTTCGCCACCGTCGAAGACTTGGGCGGCGATGGGCTGGTCCTCGCTCAGACACTGGGCCAGGAATATTTCCGCTACGACGAAGCCGCGCGCCAGCTGATCGGCGACGAAAGCGGCGACACTTATCGCGTCGGCCAGCGGCTGACCCTGCGTCTCGCTGAAGCCAATCCGGTCAGCGGGTCTTTGCGCTTTGAACTTCCCGAAGGAAGCTACGGCGGGCCGCGCCCCAACCAGCAGCGGCGCGACCGGGTTCGCAGCACCGGGAAGCGCGGCCGGCCCCCCAACATCCGGCACAATTCCCGCCGACGCTAAAAACAGCTATGGGCTCCCTTGGGCAATCAAGGGGGCTTGAATGCGTACGGCGTTACGTTGGGCCGGCTATTTCGCCGGTTTCTTGTTGCTGCTCGTCGTCCTGGCAGCCGCTTCCGTGTGGTTCATGTCGAGCCGGACACTGACCGGCCGAGCCGAAGCCCATGCGGAGACGCTCGTCGCGCCGACCCCGGCTCAGCTCGCCGATGGGCCGCGACAGCTGAACATCCTTGGTTGCGTCTCTTGCCACGGCCAAGGGCTCCGCGGGAAATTGTTCTTCGACGTGCCCAACGTTGCGAAGCTCTATGCGCCGAACCTGACGCTCGTCGCCGCGCAAGTCGATGATCAGCGGCTGGCGCAGGCGATCCGCCAGGGTGTTGGCCACGATGGCCGAAACCTGTTCGTTATGCCCTCAGCGCAATATTCACGCCTGACTAACGCCGAGACAGCGGCGCTAATCCACGCCATCCGCTTGCAGCCGAGAGGCGGGACGCAGACCCCGTCGGTCTCGATCCGCCCGCTGGGCCGCGTCGGCATCGCAACCGGCAAGTTCAAGATGCAGCCGGACCTCATCGCCGAATATGCCGAGCGCATGCCGGCCGACCTTGGTGCCAAGTTCGCGCAAGGGCGCCACCTCGCCATGACCAATTGCGCCGAATGCCATGGGCCGGCGCTGGGAGGCGGGGAGCCAGAGCCGGACCTCAAGTCGCCCGATCTGTCGATCGTCGGCGCTTACGATTTGCCCAAGTTCAACCGTTTGATGCGAACTGGCGTGCCCGCGAGCGGCAGGAAGCTGAAGCTGATGGACGAAGTCGCGCGCAGCGATTTCAGCCAATACAACGATGCCGAGATCGCGGCGCTCTACGCTTATCTTCACGAACGCGCCCAGCGAGCGCCCTGACGCAGCCGTCGCAACCTTTGATTGGCCGATGGATTGGAGGTGCAGCGGAAAGGGACTGCAATGGCCTACAAGATTGCGATCATCGTCGGCAGCCTTCGCGAAGGCAGCATCAACCGGAAGGTCGCGCGCTCCATCTGCGCGCTGCGCAACGACAACCTCGACTGCACGATGATCGAGATTGGTGACCTGCCGCTCTACAATCAGGATTCCGACGCCAATCCGCCCGAGCAATATGTCCGCTTCCGCGAGCAGATCGGTGCCGCCGACGGCGTCCTGTTCGTCAGCCCCGAATATAATCGCGGCATTCCCGGCGTGCTGAAAAACGCCATCGATGTCGGCTCGCGACCGTACGGGCAGAGCGTGTTCGATAAGAAGCCTGCCGCAATCGTTACTGCGTCACCGGGCTCGATCGGCGGGTTCGGCGCGAACCATCAGATCCGCCAGGCCTGCGTGTTCCTCAACATGCCGGTGATGCAGCAGCCAGAGGCGTATCTCGGACATGTGTCGGACGATTCCTTCGACGCGGACGGCTGTCTGAAGGAAGGCCCGCTGAAGGAGCTGATCACCAAGTTGGCCCATGCATTTCACGACTGGGTCGAGGCGATCCTACGCTCGCGGCAGTTGTTGGCCGAAGACGCGGCGCACGACAAAGCGAAGCAACCGGCCTAGGTGACTGATTGCCGCTCCCGAAAGCGCGGCTGGTCCCATTCGCGGGCTTCGAGAATCTCGCCGAGGGCATCGGCCGCGCGCCGCGCATCCTCAAAGCTGTTGTAGAGCGGCGCAAAGCCGAAGCGCATCAGGTCGGGCGGACGAAAGTCGCCAATCACTCCGCGAGCGATGAGCGCCTGCATGATCGCATAACCTTCGCGATGGGCGAAGCAGACATGACTTCCACGTGCGGCCGGATCGCGTGGACTCGTGAGTGCGACCTGGTCCCCGCAGCACTCCTCGACTGCCTCGATAAAGGCCTTCGTCAGTGCTTCGGCCTTCGCCTCGATGGCCGAGAGTTCGACGCCCGCAAAAGTGTCGCAACCGCAATCCAGCGCAGCAAGCGCCAGGATCGGCGGCGTGCCCGTGAGGAAGCGGCGGATGCGCGGAGCGGGTTCGTAGGTGCCGGCGAAGGCGAACGGATCGGCATGGCCCATCCAGCCGCTGATAGGCGAGCGCAGTTCGTCCTGAAGCCAGTCGGCGACATAGAGGAACGCCGGGGCGCCTGGGCCGCCGTTGAGATATTTGTAGCCGCACCCCACCGCGAGATCGCTGCCGCTGCCATTGAGGTCGACCGCGATGGCGCCAGCGCTGTGCGATAGATCCCACAAGGTCAGCGCACCGGCGTCGTGAGCGGCAGCGTTCAGCGCTTTCATGTCGTGCCGCGCGCCGCCGCGATAATCGATGTGCGTCAGCATCAGTACCGCGGTCTGGGCAGTGATCGCTGACGGAATGCGTTCGCTCGGGACCGCGCAAACCTGAACGGTGGGCATGATCTCCGCGAGACTCTGCGCGATGTAGAGGTCAGTTGGGAAGCTGCCTTCCTCAACCAGAATGACCTTGCGCTCCGGCTGTGCTGCGAGCGCGGCGCCAAGCAGCTTGAACAGGCAGACGGAGGTCGAGTCCGCGATCAGCAACTCGTCCGGCGCGGCGCCGACGATTGGCGCGAGCTTGGCCGCGACGCGCGTCGGCCAGTCGATCCAGCCGTGCTTGTTCCAACTGGTGATGAGGTCTTGGCCCCACTGCCGCTCAACGACGTCAGCGAGATGCGTCGACGTTTCCTTGGGCAAGGCGCCAAGCGAATTGCCGTCGAGGTAGATCACGCCGTCCGGCAACGCGAACCGCTCGCGCGCCTTCCGAAGCGGGTCGGCGGCATCCAGCCCGCGAGCCTCTTCCAATGTCACAGCTTCGGCAGTGTTACCCCGCGCTGGCCCATATATTTGCCGGCGCGGTCGGCGTAGCTGACTTCGCACGGCTCATTGCCTTGCAGGAACAGGAACTGGCACGCCCCTTCGTTGGCGTAGACTTTCGCGGGTAGCGGCGTCGTGTTGGAAAACTCCAGCGTCACATGGCCTTCCCAACCGGGCTCCAACGGGGTCACGTTCACGATGATTCCGCAGCGGGCATAGGTCGACTTGCCGAGACAGATGACGAGCACATCACGCGGTACCCGGAAATATTCGACTGTTCGTGCAAGCGCGAAGCTGTTGGGCGGGATGATGCAGCAGTCGGTCTGGCGGTCGACGAAGCTGTTCGACGCAAAGTCCTTCGGGTCGACAGTCGCCGAATCCACGTTGGTGAAGATCTTGAACTCGTCCGCAACGCGCGCGTCATAGCCGTACGAGCTGAGGCCGTAGCTGATGCAATTCTCGCGCCGCTGCGCCTCAACGAACGGCTCGATCATTGCGTGAGTGAGCGCCTGCTCACGAATCCACCGGTCGGACAGAATGGCCATGGGATGGTGGCGTAAAGGCCACGCTTTTCGCCTTCAATGAGCCCGGCCGTTTTTCTGTGGATGCCCTGAGCCCGCCAAAATGAAGCGCCTGGTGAGGGGGCAGGGCAATGGAACTCACATTCTATCCACAGGCGCGTCACTTGTGCTACCTTTGTTCTCGTATGAACCAAGCCCGGGTGGGGCCAAGAAGACAGCATGGCTGAAGTAATCCGTATCTCCGAAGCTGCCGAACCGGCGGCAAGTGCATCCCTCCCTCAGAACGTCGAAGCAGAAGCGGCGCTGCTTGGCGCGCTGATGATCGACAACCGGCTGGTCGAGGACGTGCAGCTCAAGCTGAAGCCCCACCATTTCTTCGAGCCGCTTCACGGCCGCATTTACGAGGCCATTCTCAAGCTAACCGACCGCGCGATGGTCGCGAACCCGGTGACTCTCCGCCCGAATTTCGAGGCGGATGAGTCGATGAAGGAGGTCGGTGGGCCGTCTTATCTCGCCCAGCTTACCGGATCGGGCGCCGCGATCATCGGCGCCAAGGATTTCGCGGCGCAGATCTACGATCTCGCACTGCTGCGAGCGCTGATTGGCGTCGGCCGCGACCTAGTCGAAGGCGCGCTCGACACTAGCGAGGACGTTGCTCCGCTCGAGCAGATCGAGAAAGCAGAGACCGAGCTCTACCGCGTGGCCGAAGAGGGCGGCGCGGAAGGCAAGGCGAAGTCGTTCGGCCAGGCGGCAATCGAATCGATTCGGAATGCTGAGGCCGCGCTCAACCGCGGCGGTGGCCTCACCGGAATTACCACCGGTTTCGAGGGCCTGAACTCCCGCATCGGCGGGCTGCAGCGCTCCGACCTTGTGATCATTGCGGGGCGTCCGGGCATGGGAAAGTCCGCGCTGGCCACCAACATGGCGTTCAGCGCGGCCGAGCGCTTTCTTCAGGACCAGGCCGACGGCATCGATGCCAAGGCCTCGGCCGGCGCCCCGATCGCCATCTTCAGCCTCGAAATGTCGAGCGAGCAGCTGGTGACCCGCGTGCTGTCAGAACAGGCGCGAGTGACTGCCGAGCAGATTCGTACCGGCAACATCGGGCGCAACGAATTCAGCAGTTTCGCGCGAACCGCGGACCGGCTGCACAACCTGCCCTTCTACATCGACGACACGCCGGGGCTGACCATTGCAGCGCTGCGCACGCGCGCCCGCCGCCTCAAGCGCCAGAAGGGGATCGGCATGGTCGTCGTCGATTACCTCCAGTTGCTGTCGGGCAGCAGCAAGAATGGCGGCGAAAATCGGGTGCAGGAAATCTCCGAGATCAGCCGCGGGTTGAAGCAGCTCGCCAAGGAACTCGATGTCCCGGTGATTGGTCTGTCACAGCTCAGCCGTGCGGTCGAACAGCGCGAGGACAAGCGACCGCAGCTATCCGATCTGCGTGAGTCGGGCTCCATCGAGCAGGACGCGGACATCGTAATGTTCGTTTATCGCGAGGATTATTATTTGAAGTCCCACGAGCCGAAACACCCGATCCCCGGCGATCCGCCCGAAGCGTTCACCGCGTTCGACGAGTGGGATCAGAAGTTCCGCCAGATCGAAGGCATGGCCGAGTTGATCGTCGCCAAGAACCGCCACGGCGCGACGGGCAAGGAACGGCTGCGCTTCGAAGGCCGCTTCACCAAGTTCAGCGATCCGGCCGACGAAGGCAGGATGCCGGAGCTTCGCGGGGAGTAGTTACGGACCGACGTCGTTGCCGAAGTCGTCGTTGGCGCGCATGCGCGGGGGCTGGCGAACGTAACCGAGGCTGTACGCGATGATGCCGTCCCAGTCGTAGATATCATCGACCAGCTTGACCTGACCGTTCTCCAGATAGGCTGTGCGGTACATCAGCCGCACCGGCACTTCCTTCTTCAGCTTCACGAAGCCTTCCTGGTCCGGCTCCATCATCTTCGTCTGAAATTGGTCGAGCACTCCGTCGTCCGACGCGAGCAGCATCGCAAAGTCGAGCGCATTTTGGACGCGGACGCAGCCGTGGCTGCGGTGGCGTTCGGGCGCGGTGAACAGCGCCTTGGCCGGCGTGTCGTGAAGGTAGATCGCCTGGTCGTTCTTCATGTCGAACTTGACCTCGCCGAGCGAATTCTTCGGGCCGGGTAGCTGGACCATGCGGCCGTCACGCATCTCGATGCGCTGATCGGCTAGATAGGCACCGCTTTTGGTCGCCAGTTCTTCCTTTTGAATGGATTCAGGAACGCGCCAAAAGGGGTGAGCGACCAGCTGAAAAATCGGCGAGCCCAGTTCCGGTGTTTCCTTGCCGGGCTGTCCGACCACGACATTGCGCCGGTCGCGACGGCGGCCATCACGATAATATTCGAGGTAGGCAGCGGCGGTGTTCACATCGACGCGCGTTGCCGGCGGCTGGCGATCGAGCCAGCGCAGGCGCTCCAAATTCACCGCGATCTTGCGGGCTCGGTCGCCCGGGCCTTGGTTCATTGCCTCGATTGTGCCGGGGCCAATGACCCCGTCGGGTTTCAATCCGAAATCCGCTTGAAGCCGCTTCACCGCGGCGACGAGTTGCGGAGAGTAGCGCCTCGGTGCCGCCTGCTGTGAGTCGCCATAGCCGTTGGCCGCGAGGATCGATGCGATGGCGGGGAGCCGCGGATCGCTCTGGCCCGGCTTGATCGCCTTTCCAGCCGCGATCGACTGCCCGTCCCCGCGCGCATCGGCCAGCTTGGCAAGGCGGACGAACTCCGCCGATAATGCGCGATAGTCCTCGGTCTGCGGCGCCAGAGACTCGAAGTAGCTTGCGAGATCACCCGACTTGACCGCCTGCGCGAGGCCCGCGGCAACGTCGGCCTTCGGCCTTGGCACTGTGTAGATGCGGTCCATCTTCTTTGGATCGGTGTAACCTTGCGCGAGCGCCTGTGCGTAGCGGATCGCAGCACCAGTCAGCATCGCTTCCCGCTGTGTGTCGTCCTTCGGAAGATCGCCTTTGAGGAACAGGTCGCGACGCAGCCCGTGGGTCACTGCATTGTCGAGAACCTCGACCAGCGCTTTCTCGGCCTTCTTGTCCCAGGCGGGCTCACCGTTACGCGTGCCGTAGAAGGCCTTCACCTGCGGATCGGATGAATTGAGCGCCGGAGTGGCGGCACTGGACTCGTCGCTGCCGGCCTGGCCGCAGCCGGTGATGGGGACGCTGAACAGGGCAAGGGCGACGGCCTTGCCGAACACTGACTGAACTCTCACGACCGTCATAACCTATGGCCGTTCGAAAAGGTTCAGTCTTCCTGGCGCGTGGGGTCCGCGAGGCCTTCGCCGATGGAGCCCCGCAGCGTTTCGCTTTCGCTGCTGGTCACCGGATAGGCGCAATAATCCGCGGCATAGAATGCAGCAGGGCGGTGGTTGCCGCTTAGGCCGACGCCGCCGAACGGAGCGCTCGACGGGGCGCCGTTGGTCGGCTTGTTCCAGTTGATCACGCCGGCGCGGACGTTGGCCCAGAACTTGTCGTAAAGCTCGGGACTGGCCCCCAGCAGGCTTGCTGCAAGCCCGAAGCGCGTTGCGTTGGCCTCGTCTATCGCGGCGTTGAAATCCTTGACGCGGATGAGTTGCAGGACCGGCCCGAACATCTCCTCGTCGGGGCGATCCTTGGCATCGGTCACGTCGATCAAGGCGGGCGTCAGGAACGGCGTGTCATTCGACTTGCGCTCCAGCCGCCGGATCGGCCGGCCGCCCTTCATCATCAGCGCGACCCACTGCTCCTGCAGGTGATCGGCCGAGGCCTGGTCGATGACGCAGCCCATGAACGGCTGTTTCTCGGCGAGCGGCTCATCGACGACCAGGCGGTCCATGAGCTTGATGATTTCGCCGACCAGCTCGGCTTCCTGGCCGTCCTCCACAATCAGTCGGCGTGCGGCCGTGCAGCGCTGGCCGGCAGAGAGGAACGCGGACTGGACGATGATCGCCGCGGCCGCCGGAATATCGCGCACGTTCCAGGCGACGATCGGGTTGTTGCCGCCAAGCTCCAGCGCAAGAATCTTGTGCGGCATTTCGGCGAACTGCTTGTGCAGCGCCATGCCCGCGCGGGCCGAGCCGGTGAACAGCAATCCGTCGATGCCCGGCTCCGAGGCGAGCGCGCGGCCTTGCTCGGGCCCTCCGATCAGCAGACGGACGACGCCGTCCGGAACGCCCGCGGCAAGGAAGCAATCGACCAGAAAGGCGCCGGTCGCAGGGGTCTTCTCGGAGGGTTTGAACACGACCGCATTGCCGGCGATCAGCGCGGGAACAATGTGACCGTTGGGAAGATGGGCCGGGAAGTTGAACGGGCCGAGCACGGCGAGCACGCCATGCGGCTTGTGGCGAACCGCGACCTTGCTGCCGAGCGCGGCTTCCAGCTTCTTCTGAGGCGTGCGGTCGGCGTAGGCCGCGATTGAAATCTCGACCTTATTGATGACCGCGCCGACCTCCGTCTTCGCCTCCCAAAGCGGCTTTCCGGTTTCACGCGCGATCAGTTCGGCGAATTCGTCGGTGCTCGACCGAACGACATTGGCGAAGCGGCGCAGGGTTTCCATGCGATAGGCGACCGAATGCGCGGCCCACGCCGGCCAGGCGGCGCGCGCGGCGGCGACCTCGGCGGCAGCGTCGCCGACCTCGCCCGACCACAGTTCTGCTCCGGTCGCCGGTTCAGTCGACACCAGTTTTTCGGCCATTAACCGTGCCTCACCAAATTGCGAGGTAACGGTCAAGCGGCGGGCGCATCTTCCTTCATGGCGTAACCCATCCGGCGTATCGCCTCGACCTTGGCTTCGAAGACAGTCCAGTCGTCACGATCCGCGATGTCGCTCCATATCGCCTCGACTTCGTCGATATGCATCGAGCATGGCTCGGCATCCGACCAATAAGCATGGGTTGCCTGTCGCTCGCGCCCTTCCAGCTTTGCGGCAAGCTCTCGAAATGACGGCGATCCGTAGCGTTCGGACCCCGGATCGCGACCGCCTCGCCAATCGAAGAGGACGCGATCGATTGTCGCCTCGCGGGAGCGGAGCGAAGAGACCAATGCACCTATCAGGTCGCGATCTGCATCGCGATCGGTGGCTTCCACGCCGAGACGGCGGAGGAGGGCGGAGACCAGAGCATCCTCGAAGCGATGGCTCCACTGGCTGAGGCCATCGGACAGCGGCGGAGCCTCAGTCAGCAGCGACATACACCCCGCAAACTGCGCGAGGTCCCAGTGGATCGCCTCGGCCTGACGCCCGAACGAGTACAGACCGTAATGGTCGAAATAGGCCGCGGTGAAATCGTCCTCCCAGAACGGCGTGAAGCGCCACGGGCCGTAGTCGAAGCTTTCGCCGGTGACGTTGATGTTATCGCTATTGAGCACGCCGTGGACGAAGCCCGCCGCCATGTAGCTCGCGGCGAGGCGTGCGGTCGCAGCAGATACCAGGTCGAACAGGCGCAGTGCGTTTTCACTAGCGTCGTTGCCGGCTGGTTCGCCGTACAAATGGACGAGGGCATAGCGAACGAGCGCGGCCATGTTCTCCACCTCGCCGTAGAAGGCGAGCCGCTGGAACGTGCCGATGCGGACGTGGCTGTGGCTGAGCCGCGTCAGCACGGAGGAGCGGGTGGGAGAGGGCTCATCACCGCGGACAAGGTCTTCGCCGGTCTCGAACAAGGCGAAGGTCTTGGAGGTGTGGACGCCCAGCGCTTCGAGCATCTCGGTCGCCAGGACCTCGCGAACTCCGCCTTTCAGGGTGAGGCGTCCGTCGGCGTGACGGCTGTAGGGAGTCTGGCCCGACCCCTTGGTGCCGAAGTCCAGCAACCGGCCGTCGCCATCGCGGAGTTGCGCGTAAAGGAACCCGCGGCCGTCGCCAATGTCCGGATTGTACACCCGGAACTGGTGGCCGTGGTAACGCAGGGCCAGCGGCTGCGGCAGATTGTCCGCAAGGGGTTCGAAACGACAGAAGTGCGCCGCCCATTGCTCCTCACTCAGATCGCCTAGCCCGATCCCTTCGGCCCAGCGTCGATTGACGAAGCGCGGCGTGCACTGGGGGAAGCGCGCAGGCTCGACCGCATCGTAGAATGCGTCGCCGAGCTCGAGGATTTTGGGATCTGCCTGGTAAGCCATTGGGACCCCAAAGCTGGTGACTGGACCGCGGTTCCGCTAGGCCAAGGCGAATGGCAATCAAAGGTGAGAACGTCGTCGTCGAGCTTCGTGCCTGGGGTCTCACTCTTCCCGGCGCTCACGGCAAATCGCCCTGGCCTGACCATGACGATCTCGCGGTGAGGGAAAAGACCTTCGCGTACCTGCCGCCGAACGGGAAGCCACTCACCTTGTCGGTGAAGCTGCCGTACACCGGCTCTGAGGCTCTGCAGTTGCCCTTCGCGCAGCGGACGGGCTACGGCTTGGGCAAGAGCGGCTGGGTCAGCTTCACGCCATCGGAGGATCAGATTCCGAACATCGAGCAACTGAAGAGCTGGGTCGAGGAAAGCTACCGTGCCCAGGCACCGCGCAAGCTGGTGAAGGAACTCGATGAACGTCCCTAATCCCACCGTCGAAGCGCGGAAGCGCTGGGACGACAAATATTGGACGAGCGCAGACGGGCTGAGGCTCCATTATCGCGAGTATGCCGGTCCATCGGACAAGCCGCCGCTGTTGATGCTGCATGGGCTGACCCGGAACAGCCGCGACTTCGAAGAGGTGGCCGAGCGCTATGCCGGTGACTGGCGGGTCATCGCGGTCGATTTCCGCGGGCGTGGCAAGAGCCAGCACGATCCCCACCCGGCCAATTACCAGGTGCCGGTTTATGCGCGCGATGTGCTGCAGTTGCTTAACGAGCTCGCAATTTCTGAGGCCGTGTTCCTTGGAACTTCACTCGGCGGATTGGTGACGATGGTCGTTGCGATCATGGGCGCGCAGCGGATCGCCGGAGCGCTTCTCAACGATGTTGGGCCGGAGCTGGATACGTCCGGAATCGATCGCATCATGTCCTATGTAGGCAAGCCCGTGCTGTTCGCCGATTGGGCGGATGCGGCCGAGAAGCTCCACGAGAGACTTGGCGATGTGAGCCCAGGCTACAGCCGTGCCGACTGGGAAATTTTCGCACGCCGCTGCTGTCGCCAGACGGAACGTGGCGTCGAGTTCGATTACGACATGGCGATTGCCGAGCCGTTCAAGGCGGCCAACGGCGGTGAGCCCGTCGATGCCTGGCCCTTCTATCGGGCGCTAGCAGGACGTCCCGTGCTCATCCTTCGCGGTCAGAACAGCGATCTGTTGAGCGACTCAGCGCTTGCGCGCATGGCGTCGGAAATACCCGACGT
>Ga0307413_10000136_pt1 | contig 19426 bp, 21 predicted proteins | sample DK1Ometagenome_3_FD_203714 | JGI IMG/M metagenome (GOLD analysis project Ga0307413, IMG submission 203714) | Maize rhizosphere microbial communities from greenhouse at UC Davis, California, United States - DK15-O-2 | ecosystem: Host-associated > Plants > Roots > Rhizosphere > Soil | place: USA... | reverse complement strand
TCGGCTGGACGTTGGTGGCCTGCGGGACGGGCATGGCGAGCGAACGGGTCGACCGGACCGGGGCGTCGGTCACCGCGACCGGCACCGGTGCCGCGGGAACCGGCCAGGCCCAGCGCAACTCCTCGGCCCGCCCCGCGGCCAGGGGAGAACGTCACCAGCTCGGCGACGGCCTGGCGGTCACCGTGTCCGGCCCGCGCTCGTTCGTGCCGACCGACGGCTCGACCCCGCGCGCGCAGCGCGCCGTGGCCTTCGACCTGACCTTCGACAACGACGGAACCGCCTCGTACCGGGCCGCCCGACTCGGTGTCGCGGCCTGGGTGAACGGTTCGAAGACCGCCCAGCTGGTGGACGCGACGCAGGGCTACAGCGGCACCGTGGACCCGGCGAACGAGCTGCGGCCGGGCGGCACGTTGCGGCTGAGTGTGGCGTTCGCGGTCGGCGCGCAGCGCGATCCGCTGCGGGTCACGGTGCAGCCCGCGGTCGGCGAGTCCACTCCGGTCACCGTGTTCGACGCCGTCGCCTGAGCTGTCGGTGACACCGAGTACGGTCGGCGCATGGCAGAGCAGACCCGCCTCGCGGCAGGCGATCCGGCCCCCGACTTCAGCCTCCCGGACGCCGAGGGCAACAAGGTGTCCCTTGCGGACTACCGCGGCCGCACGCTGTTGGTGTACTTCTACCCGGCCGCGATGACACCGGGCTGCACCAAGCAGGCCTGCGACTTCCGGGACAACCTCGCCGAGCTGAACGACGCCGGCTTCGACGTGGTCGGCATCTCGCCGGACAAGCCGGCCAAGCTGGCGAAGTTCGTCGAGAAGGAGGGCCTCACCTTCCCGCTGCTGTCCGACGAGGACAGGTCGGTGCTCAGCGTGTACGGCGCGTTCGGCGAGAAGCAGATGTACGGGCGGACCGTCACCGGAGTCATCCGGTCCACCTTCGTGGTCGGCCCGGACGGCACGCTCACCTCGGCGATGTACAACGTGCGCGCCACCGGTCACGTCGCCAAACTCCGCAAGGACCTCAAGGTCTGAGCACTTCCTGAGTCCAGCCTGACAGCACGCTGGGAGTCGGGTGGGATTTCGGCGTCCCGCGCCGCCGGTAGTTGCATGATGAACTGTCTCGGGAGAAGGTTGCCCGGTGAAGCGATCACCCTTTCGTGGTGCGGCGAGGTTTCCACGGCATGCGGATGTCATGGGGGCCACGTCTCCTCGCGGCCGCGCTGCTGCTGGCGGTCGGCGGATGCGGGATCTCGAAGGCTGACTCGGCCTCCCCACCACCGGTACGGTCCTCGGCACCGATGTTCGGGCCGCTGGTCGCGGGACCGAGCACGCCACCCGAACCGGTGCCGGCGCCGAAGGCCCGGGTGAACCAGGCGGACGTGGCCGCCGCGATTCGCGCCGTGTCGCCGTCGGCGACCGCGGCGATCCTCGTGCGCGACCGGCTCACCGGCGACGAGATGGTCTCCGTCGAGGCGGACCGGCCGTTCCGGTCGGCGTCGCTGGTCAAGCTGTTGATCGCGGTGGATGTGCTGCGCGACGGTGTGCCGGACGAGCGGACCGCGGAGCGGATCCGGCAGATGCTCGGGCCGAGCAACGACGGGGTGGCCAGCAACTACTGGGGCGAGCTGGGCGGAACCGCGCTCCTGGACCGCGGTTGCGCGTTGATGGGTCTGACCTCGGTGGCGCCGCCGGACATCGCCGGCCGCTGGGGCAACGTGATGATCTCCGCGCGGGATGTGGGAACCGTCTTCGAGTACGTCCTGACGAAGCTGCCGACCGACGCCCGCGACCTCGTGGTGAACGCGATGGCGGCCAGCCCGGCGACCGCGGCGGACGGCTTCGACCAGGACTTCGGCATCACGTCGGCGTTGGCCGCGCCGCGGGCGGTGAAACAGGGTTGGTCGGACAGCGCGGCGAACATCGTCGTACACAGCACGGGCCTCGTCGGCACCGGCTGGCGCTACGTGGTGGTGGTGCTGACCGAGCACCCGCGCGGGATGTCGTGGGCGAGGGCGAGCGCCTCGGTGACCGCGGGAACGCAGGCCCTGGCCGACGCGGTGGCGCGCGTCTGATCCGTTCCGGTCAGGCCAGCCCGGCGAGGTCGGGCAGCAGCGCACGCAACGCGAGGCCGCGGTGCGAGGCGGCGTCCTTCTCCGCGGGCTCCAGCTCCGCCGAGGTCCGACTCTCGCCGACCGGCTGGAAGACCGGGTCGTAGCCGAACCCGTTGGTACCCCTCGGTTCGCGCACGATCAGGCCGGACCAGCGGCCGGTGACGACCGTCTCGACCGGCTCGGCCACCGGCACCACCAGCGCGGCGGCGCACACGAACGCCGCTCCCCTGCGCTCGTCCGGCACGTCGGCGAGCTGGCGGAGCAGCAGCCGCAGGTTGGCGCCGTCGTCGCCGTGCCCGCCGGACCAGCGCGCGGACAGCACGCCGGGCATGCCGTTGAGCGCGTCCACGGCGAGGCCGGAGTCGTCGGCGATCGAGGGCAGGCCGGTGGCCGCCGCCGCGTCGCGGGCCTTGGCCAGGGCGTTGCCCTCGAAGGTCGGTGCGGTCTCCGGCGCCTCGTCGAACTCCGCCACGTCGGCGAGTCCGAGCAGCTCGATGCCGACGAGCCCGGCGCCGTCCAGGATGCGGCGCAGCTCGCCCAGCTTCCCGGCGTTGCGGGTGGCGAGCAGCAGCCGGGTCACTTGGCCACCTTCGGCCCGGGCAGCTCACCGGGGTACGGCTCGGCGAGCACCGCGGCCTGCAGCCGGTTGATCTCGGCACAGCCGGCCAGCGCGGTGTCCAGCATTCGGTCCAGTGTGGACCGGGTGAAGGTGGCGCCCTCGGCGGTGCCCTGCACCTCGATCAGCGTGCCGGTGTCGGTGGCCACCACGTTCATGTCCACCTCGGCGCGCGCGTCCTCCTCATAGGGCAGGTCGAGCCGCACCCGGCCGTCCACCACACCGACGCTGATCGCGGCCACCGCGCAGGACAGCGGCTGCGGGTCGGCGAGCCGGCCCGCGGCCGCCAACCAGGTGACCGCGTCGACCAGCGCGACGTAGGCACCGCTGATCGCCGCGGTGCGGGTGCCGCCGTCGGCCTGGATGACGTCACAGTCGATCACGATGGTGTTCTCGCCGAGCGCCCCGAGGTCGATGCACGCGCGCAGCGAGCGGCCGACCAGCCGGCTGATCTCGTGGGTGCGCCCGCCGATACGGCCCTTGACCGACTCCCGGTCACTGCGGGTGTTGGTCGCCGACGGCAACATCGCGTATTCGGCGGTGATCCAGCCGAGGCCACTGCCGGCCCGCCAGCGGGGCACCCCGTCGCTGACGCTGGCCGCGCACAACACCCTGGTGCGGCCGAACTCCACCAGTACCGAGCCGGCCGGCCAGTCCTGGTAGCCGCGGGTGAAGGAGATGGTCCTGAGCTGGTTGTCCGCCCTGCCGTCGCTTCGTGCCACGGTGCAAGACCCTAACGGCAACCGTCACACCTCGTACGCAGCGCCCTGTCGGACCTCGACCACCTCGCCGGCGAAGGCGGCGCGCGCCTCGGCGAGCACCGCGGCGCGGTCGGCCCACGGCAGGATGTGAGTGACCAGCAGCCGTGACACCCCGGCCCCGGCGGCGATCTCGCCGGCCTGGCGTCCGGACAGGTGCAGGTCGACGGGCCGGTCGTCGGCGTGCGTCCAGGACGCCTCGGTCAACAGGGTGTCCACTCCGGACACCAGCTCGCGGAACCCGTCACACGGGCCGGTGTCGCCGCTGTAGGCGAAGGTGGTGCTGCCGTCGGTGATCCGGAACGAGTACGCCTCGCACGGGTGCGCCGCCGGCGCGCAGGTCACCTCGAACGGGCCGATCCGCAGGGTGCCCGGCGCGAGCGGCACGAAGTCGTACACATCGGACAGATCGGTGACCGTCCGGTCGGCGGCGTCCGGCGAGTAGGCGGCGGCGAACCGGTCGGGGGCCTCGCGCGGCGCGTACACCGGCAACCGGTTGGCGTACGGGTCGCGCGACGGCGCCTGGTGGTAGCGGCGGATCACCGTGTAGGAACTGAAGTCCGCGCAGTGGTCCGGGTGCAGGTGCGAGAACAGCAGCGCGTCCAGCGCGAACGGGTCGCGCACCGCCTGCAGGACCGGCAGCGTGCCGGTGCCCATCTCGATGCCGAGCAGGAACCCGTCGGACTCCAGCAGATAGCCGGACGACGGCTGGTTCGGCCCGGGTGCGCTGCCGGAGCAGCCGAGCACGGTCAGCAACATGGCGGCAACACTCTCACGTGCGGACGAGCCGCCGCACTCCCGTGACGGTCGGACCGAGGAAGCGGTGGGCCAGCCGCACGAACGGCTCCGGCGCGCCGGTGGCGAGGAACTCGTGCTCCGGCGGCTCGGCGTTCTCGTCCGGCTCGGTGAGCAGGTCGGCCTCGGTGAGCACCCGGACCACGTCCTTCGCGGTCTCCTCGGCGCTGGACACCAGCGTGACCGCGTCGCCGAGCGCCAGCTGCAGCACCCCGGTCAGCAACGGGTAGTGCGTGCAGCCGAGCACCACGGTGTCCACCCCGGCCCGCTGCAGCGGCTCGACATAGCCCTCGGCGAGGCCGAGCACCTGCCTGCCGGAGGTGACGCCACGCTCCACGAAGTCGACGAACCGCGGGCAGGCCACGCTGGTCACGGTGAGGTCGGGGGCGGCGCCGAACGCGTCCTCGTAGGCGCGCGAGCGGACGGTTCCCTCGGTGCCGATCACGCCGACCCGGCCGTTGCGGGTGGTGGCGACGGCTCGGCGCACCGCGGGCACGATCACCTCGACCACCGGCACGTCGTAGCGCTCGCGCGCGTCGCGCAGGCATGCCGCCGAGGCGGTGTTGCAGGCGATCACCAGCAGCGACACCCCGCTCGCCGCGAGGTCGTCCAGCACCGACAGGGCCAGCCGGCGCACCTCGGCGATCGGCCGCGGCCCGTACGGGGCGTGCGCGGTGTCGCCGACGTAGCGGATCCGCTCCGCCGGCAGCTGGTCCATGATCGCCCGGGCGACGGTCAGCCCGCCGACGCCCGAGTCGAGGATGCCGATCACGTGAGCTGGCTCGGGGCCTTCGCCGCGGGGCGGTCCGCGGCGACCACCAGCCAGGCGGCGAGGACACCGCCGACCGCGCCGAACAGGTGGCCCTGCCAGGACACCCCGGGATTGCCCGGCAGCACGCCGAGCAGCGTGCCGCCGTAGTAGAGGAACAGCACCACGGCCAGCAACAGGTGTTTCCAGTCGCGGCTGAACAGGCCGCGGACCAGCAGGAACGTCAGGTAGCCGAAGATCAGTCCGGACGCGCCGACGGTGAGCGTCCTGTCCGCGGCGGTGATCCACACGCCGACGCCGGAGACGACCCAGATGGTCAGCGTGACCGCGAGCCACTGGCCGAGCCCACCGGAGAAGGCGAGGAAGCCGAAGATCAGGAACGGCAGCGTGTTGGCGATCAGGTGGCCCCAGCCGTGGTGCAACAGCGGTGCCCACACGATGCCGTCCAGACCGGCGACCTCGCGCGGGATGATGCCGCCACCGTCGAGATCGCCGTGGAAGGTGAACTGGTCGATCGCCTCGATCAGGTAGAGCAGCACGGCGAACCCGAGCACGACCGTCGCGGCCAGCGCCGGCTTCGCCGGAATGATCCTCATGCCGCCAATCTACGTGAACGGCAGACCCCGACCGGGCACCTTCTAGGCCCAGAGGTGACCGTCGAGCAGGTCCGCCGCCTCGTCCAGGGTGCCGGCGTAGGCCCCGGTGGACAGGTACTTCCATCCCGCGTCGGCCACCACGAACACCACGTCCGCGTCGACGCCGGCGCCGGCCGCCTTCTCCGCGACGGCGAGCGCGGCGTGCAGGATCGCCCCGGTGGAGATGCCGGCGAAGATGCCCTCCACCTCCAGCAGCTGGCGGGTGCGGCGCAGCGCGTCGTAGGAGCCGACCGAGTACCGACCGGTCAGCACGTCCGGGTCGTACAGCTCGGGGACGAACCCCTCCTCGAGGTTGCGCAGGCCGTAGACGAGCTCACCGTAGCGCGGCTCGGCGGCGACGATCTGCACGTCCGGCTTCCGCTCGCGCAGGTAGCGGCCGACGCCGACCAGCGTTCCGGTGGTCCCGAGCCCGGCCACGAAGTGGGTGATCGTGGGCAGGTCGCGCAGGATCTCCGGGCCGGTGCCCTCGTAGTGCGCGAGGGCGTTGGCCGGGTTGCCGTACTGGTACAGCATCACCCAGTCCGGGTGCTCGCCGGCGAGCTCCTTGGCGCGGCGCACGGCCTCGTTCGACCCGCCGGCCGCCGGGGAGAACACGATCCGCGCGCCGTAGGCGGCGAGCAGCTGCCTGCGCTCCTGCGAGGTGTTCTCCGGCATCACGCAGACCAGGCCGTAGCCCTTGAGCTTGGCGGCCATGGCCAGGGCGATGCCGGTGTTGCCCGAGGTGGGTTCGAGGATCGTGCAGCCGGGCCGCAGCGTGCCGTCGGCCTCGGCCCGCTCGATCATCCTCACCACCGGCCGGTCCTTGATGGACCCGGTCGGGTTGCGGTCCTCGAGCTTCGCCCACAGCCGCACGTTCGGCGCGGGCGACAGCCGGGGCAGGCCGACCAGCGGAGTGTCGCCGAGGGCGTCGAGCAGTGACTCGTACCGGGCCATCTGTGTCAGCCGCCGGTCAGCCGCCGGCGACGGCGGGCAGGATGGTGACCGAGTCCCCGTCGGCGATCGTGGCGTTCAGCCCGCCCGCGAAGCGCACGTCCTCGTCGTTGACGTACACGTTCACGAACCGGTGCAGCGCACCCTCCTTGACCAGGCGGTCCTTGATGCCGCCGTGGGTGGCGTCGAGGTCGTCGATGACCTCGGCCAACGTGCCGCCGTTCGCCGGCACCGACTTCTCCCCGCCCGTGTGCGTGCGCAGGATGGTGGGGATGGAGACGTTGACAGGCATGTGCAGTTCCTCCGGTGATGGGTGAGCCGAGAGTTCCAGACGCGGTGGGCCGTGACCGTATTCCCGCGTGCGGGCCTTCAGGTGCGGTCGGGCACGTCGTCCGGGCCGGTGTGCGCGAACAGGTACGACTCGACGACCTCGACCGGCTCCTCGGTGACCTCGCCGTCGGTGATCCGGTAGGAGCGCAGTTCGTGCTCGTCGGGATCCCTGGTGGAGATCAGCACGTAGTGCGGGCTCGGCAGGAACTGGGCGTAGTTGTCGGCGATGCCGATGTCGGTGCGCGAGGGGTACGCCTCGGTCGCGGTGTGCGAGTGGTAGACGACGATCGCGTCCTCGTCGTCGCGGTCCATCTGCCGGTACACGCCGATCCACTCGTCCTGGTCGAACTCGTAGAAGGTGGGCGAGCGGGCGGCGTTGGTCATCGGCACGAACCGCCGCGGCTGGTCGGACCCGGCCGGGCCGACGAGCAGGCCGCACGCCTCGTCCGGGTGGTCCCGACGGGCGTGCGCCACCATCGCGTCGACGAGGTCCCGGCGGATCTGCAGCACGCCGTCATCCTACTGGCCGGCAGCGGCCTTCCCAGCCGATGAGAGCACGGACGCACCCGGTCGGGGTGTGCGCGGGCACAATGCCGGCATGACGAACCGGGCCGGCGAGACACTGGCGGCGAACCTGCGCTCCCTGCGCGAGCGGCGGTCTCTGTCGCTGTCCGAGCTGGCCCGGCGGTCCGGCATCGCCAAGGGCACGCTGTCCGCGCTGGAGTCCGGCACCGGCAACCCCACCATCGAGACGGTGTTCAGTTTGTCGAACGCTTTGCAGGTGCCGGTGTCGGCCCTGCTCGACGAGCGCGCGACACCGGGGGTGGTGGTGGTGCGCGCGGCGCAGCGTGAGCCGCTGTGCGGCGAGGCGACCGAGCTGCGGTTGCTGCGCAGGCTGGAGTTCGGCTCGTCGATGGTGGAGGTCTACCAGCAGCTGGTCCGCCCGGACCGGGTCCAGAGCTCGGCCGGACATCCAGGGGTGGAACACATCGTGGTCAGCACCGGCGAGCTGCGGGTGGGGCCGGCCGGCGACGAGCGGCTGATCGGGCCGGGCGACTACGTGAGCTTCGGCGCCGGCGAACCGCACAGCTACCAGGCCGTCGACGGCCTGGTGGCCTCGGTGCTCATGCTCGAGTACCCGAACGGCTCGACTCGCCTTGACGATGCCCCCGAAGACGCCTAGCGTTCGTTTTACCGAACGATAAGGGGTGCTCGGGTGGACGTGATCGTGGTCGGTGCCGGCATCGTCGGCGCCGCCTGCGCGCACGCGCTGTCCGGTGCCGGGCTGCGGGTCACCGTGCTCGACCGCGGCGCCCCGGCCGGCGCGACCACGGCGAGCGGCGAGGGCAACGTGCTGGTCTCCGACAAGGCGCCCGGCCCCGAGCTGCAGCTGGCACTCGCCTCGGTCGCCGCCTGGCCCACGCTGCTGGCGTCGCTCGCCGACGAGCTCGGCGCCGCGGACGTGGAGTGGGACGCCAAGGGCGGGCTGGTGGTCGCCACCACGGCCGAGGCCGCCGGCCCGCTGCGCGAGTTCGCCGCGGCCCAGGCGGCCGCCGGGGTCGCCGCCGACCTGCTGGACCCGGCGGAGGCGCTGCTCCGCGAACCGGCGCTCACCCCCGACCTCGCGCTGGCCGTGCACTACCCCGCGGACGCGCAGCTGCAACCGGTCCTCGCGACGACGGCGCTGCTGGCCGCGGTGCGCGGGCGTGGCGGCGTGGTTCGCGCCGGCGTGACCGTCACCGGGTTGCGCCGCGGCCGGCGGGGCGCGATCCGAGCGGTGAGCACCACCGCGGGCGACCTCGGCTGCGACGCGGTGCTGAACGCGGCCGGACCGTGGGCCGGCGGCGTGGCCGCCCGGCTCGGCGCGCCGGTCGCGGTGCGGCCGCGCCGGGGCACCGTGCTGGTCACCGCGCCGCTGCCGCCGCTGGTGCGGCACAAGGTGTACGACGGCGACTACGTGGGCGCGGTGGGCAGCGACGACGCCGGCCTCGCCACCTCGGCGGTGGTGGAGTCGACCAGGGCGGGCACCGTGCTGATCGGATCCAGCCGGGAGCGGGTGGGCTTCGACGCGACGATCCGGGTGCCGGTGCTGGCAGCGATCGCGGCCGCCGCCCGGCGGCTGTTCCCGGCGCTGGGCGGCGTGGTGGTGCAACGGGCGTACGGCGGGTTCCGGCCGTACGTGGCCGACCACCTGCCGGTGATCGGTCCGGATCCGCGGCTGCCCGGCCTGTGGCACGCCACCGGCCACGAGGGCGCCGGCATCGGTCTGGCGCCGGCGACCGGGCGGCTGGTGGCCGACCTGATGACCGGCACCGCGCCAGCGATCGATCCGACGCCGTTCCGGGTGGACCGACCGGCGGTGCTCGATGGCTGAGCACTGGGCTGACCACGGGGCCGACCACGGGGCTGGCCGCACGGTGACCGTCGACGGCGCGACGGTGCCGCTGCGGCAGGGCCAGACGGTGGCCGCGGTGCTGCTCGGCCTCGGCCGGTCGTCCTGGCGGAGCACGGCCGCCGGCCGGCCACGCGGCCTGTTCTGCGGGATCGGCGTGTGCTTCGACTGTGTGCTGACGGTCAACGGCGCCCGCGAGGTCCGGGCCTGTCTGCGGCTCGCCGAGCCCGGCGACGTGATCGAGACGGACGTGCCCCGATGACGGCGCCGGTCGTGGTGGTCGGGGCCGGGCCGGCCGGCCTGCACGCCGCGCTCGCCGCCGCGAACGCCGGAGCCGACGTGGTGTTGGTCGACGCAGCCGCCGAGGTCGGCGGGCAGTTCCACCGCAGGCCGGCCGGCGCCGCCGGGCCGCCGGTGGCGCGGCGGGTACTCGGGCATCCGCGGGTCACCTTTCTCGGCGACACCTCGGTGTGGTCGGTCCAGCCCGGAAGGCGGCTGCACCTGGTGTCCGGCCCGGCCGACTCCCCCGGCGCCGCGATGTCCACGGTGGACGCCCTGGCACTGGTGCTGGCCACCGGCGCGCACGACCGGGTGCTGCCGTTCCCCGGCTGGGAGCTGCCCGGCGTGCTCACCGCGGGCGCCGCGCAGACGGTGGCCAAGACACAGCGCCTCGCGCCGGGCCGGCGGGTCGTGGTCGCCGGTACCGGACCGTTCCTGCTACCGGTGGCCGGCACCCTGCTCGCTGTCGGCGCCGACGTGCTCGCGGTGCTGGACGCGACCGGGCCGACCGCCGTCGCGCGCGGCTGGGCCGCCCACCCCACGATCCTGCTCCGCAGCGCGGGCCTCGTCGGTCAGCTCGCCGGCCACGCGGCCACCCTCGCCCGACACCGGGTCCGCTACCGGCCGCGCACCGCGGTCGTCGCCGCGCACGGCGACAGCCGGCTGACCGCGGTGACCGTCACGAAACTCGACGCGCACTGGCGCGAGCTGCCCGGCACCCGCCGGGTGATCGCGGTCGACGCACTCGCGGTCGGCGCCGGCTTCACCCCGCGCACCGAGCTCGCGGTCGCCGCCGGCTGTCGGCTGGACGGCGAGTTCGTCGCGGTCACCGCCGCGCAGGTCACCTCGGTCCCCGGGGTGTTCGCGGCGGGCGAGCTGACCGGCATCGCCGGCGCGGACGCGGCCGCCGCGGAGGGGACCCTCGCCGGGCTCGCCGCGGCCGCCTGGGCCGGCCGGCCGGGCTCCCGACGGCGGCGTGCCGCCGCGCAGCGCCGGGTCCGGCACGCCCGCGGCCACGCGGCCGCGCTCGCCGCCGCCTGGCGGGTGGAGCCGGGTTGGCACGGCTGGGTCACCCCGGACACCGTGCTGTGCCGGTGTGAGGAGGTCGACCACGCGGCACTCGCGGCGGCGGTGCGCGACCGGGACGTGACCGGCGTGCGGTCGCTGAAGCTCAGCTGCCGGATCGGCCTCGGCCGCTGCCAGGGCCGGATCTGCGGGGCCAACGCGATCGAACTGGCCGACGCGCTGCGTGCCGAGCTCGGCCGGCCGCCGCTGACCGACCGCGCCGCGATGGCCGGCCGGCCGATCGCCACCCCGGTTCGCCTCGGTGATCTCGCCGACCTCGCCGACCTGCCCGACCTGCCCGAGAGGAGTTCGCCTTGACCACCGAACGTCTGGACGGCGTCATCGTCGCGACCGCGCTGCCCTACGCCGAGGACCCGACCGCACCCGCCGGGCTGCGCGTCGACCTGGACCGCTACCAGGACCACTGCCGCTGGCTGGTCGACAACGGCTGCCGGGGCGTCGGCCCGAACGGCTCGCTCGGCGAGTACTCCTCACTCACCGACTCCGAACGCATCGCGGTGGCGAAGGCCGCCGTCGAGGCGGTCGCCGGGCGCGGTGTGGTGGTGGTCGGTGTGCACGGTGCCGGCGCGCACCAGGCCCGCCGGTGGGCGGAACTGGCCGCCGAGGCCGGCGCGGACGGCGTGCTGTGCCTGCCGCCGACCATGTACCGGGCCGCCCGCGGCGAGGTGCTGCACCACTTCGAGCAGGTGGCGGCGGTGGGGTTGCCGGTGATGGTCTACAACAACCCGATCGACACCAAGGTCGACCTGACCCCGGCGCTGCTCGGCGAGATCGCCGCGATCAACAACGTGGTGGCGGTCAAGGAGTTCTCCGGTGACGTGCGCCGGGTGCTGGAGATCCGCGAGGCCGCACCGCGGCTCACCGTCGCGGCGGGCGCCGACGACGTGCTGGTGGAGTCGCTGCTGATGGGCGCGTCCGGCTGGTTCGCCGGCTTCCCGAACGTGTTCCCGGCCGCGTCGGTGCGGCTGTTCGAGCTGGCCACCACCGGCCGGGCGGCCGAGGCGCTGGCCCTGTACGAGCCGCTGGTGGCGGCGTTCCGCTGGGACTCGCGGACCGAGTTCGTGCAGGCCATCAAGCGCGGCATGGACGCGGTGGGCCGCTTCGGCGGACCGTGCCGGCCCCCGCGCGGACCGCTCCCGCCCGAGCAGCTGGCCAGGCTGGACGCCGACCTGGAGCGGGCGATCGGGTACCTGCTCGCGACCGAGGCGGCCTGAGTGCGGGCGGCACGCGCGTTCGCCGCGGTCGACTCGCACACCGAGGGCATGCCGACCAGGGTGATCACCGGCGGCGTCGGCCGCATCCCCGGCGACACGATGGCCGACCGGCGCGCCCACTTCATGGCGCATTCGGACCACGTGCGCGAGCTGCTGATGCGTGAGCCGCGCGGGCACGCCGCGATGAGCGGCGCGATCCTGCAGGAGCCGTGCCGGCCGGACGCCGACGTCGGCGTGGTGTTCATCGAGGTGTCCGGCTGCCTGCCGATGTGCGGGCACGGCACCATCGGGGTGGCGACCGTCCTGGTGGAGACCGGGATGGTCGAGGTGACCGAGCCGGTGACGACGGTGCGCCTCGACGTGCCGGCCGGGCTGGTCACCGCCCGGGTCGCGGTGCGCGACGGGCACGCCGAGTCGGTCACGCTGGACAACGTGCCGGCGTTCAGCCGCGCGCTGGACGCCACCGTGGACGTGCCGGGGTTCGGCGAGGTGCGCTACGACCTGGCCTACGGCGGCAACTTCTACGCGATCGTCGAGCTGGCCGGGCTGGGCATCGCGTTCGAGCCCGCGGAGAACCCGCGGATGCTCGCCGCCGGGCTGGCGGTCATGGACGCGATCAACGCCGCCGAGCCGCCGGTGCATCCGGTCGATCCCGGCATCGCCGGGGTGAAGCACGTGTATCTCACCGCGCCGGGCAGCACGGCCGTTCACTCCCGGCACGCGATGGCGATCCACCCCGGCTGGTTCGACAGGTCGCCGTGCGGCACCGGCACGTCGGCGCGGATGGCACAGCTGCACGCGCGCGGCGAGCTGGCGCTGGACACCGACTTCGTCAACGAGTCGGTGATCGGCAGCCGGTTCACCGGTCGGCTGACCGGCACCACCGAGGTGGGTGGACTGCCGGCGGTGCTGCCGACGATCACCGGGCGGGCCTGGATCACCGCGATGGGCCAGTACCTGCTCGACCCGACCGACCCGTACCCGAGGGGATTCAGCCTGTGACTCGAGTTCTGGCGACCCGGATCGTGTCCACCTCGCCGCAGCGGCCGGACGACCTGCTCCTGGACGTGCCAGCCACCGACCCCGCCACCGTATCGTCCACAGTGGACAAGGCGCGGACGGCACAGCGCGACTGGGCGGCTGCGCCCGCGCCGCAGCGGGCCGCCGCGCTGGGCGCGCTGGCCGACACCATCGCCGCGCACGCCGATGAGCTGACCGCGCTGGTCGTGCGTGAGGTGGGCAAGCCGGCCGCGGAGGCCGCCGGCGAGCTGGCCCGCGCGGCGGCGATCGTGCGCTACTTCGCCCAGCAGGCGCTGGACCCGATCGGCGAGACCTACCCGGCCGGCGTGACCGGCGGGCTCGCCTTCACCGTGCGCCGTCCGCGCGGGGTGGCCGGCCTGGTCACACCGTGGAACTTCCCGGTGGCGATCCCGCTGTGGAAGGCGGCGCCCGCGCTGGCCTACGGCAACGCGGTCGTGGTGAAGCCCGCGCCGGACGCGACCGCCTGCGCGTTGCGGCTGGCCGAGCTGGCCGGGACGGTGCTGCCGGACGGTCTGTTCACCGTCCTTCCGGGCGCCGCGGAGACCGGGTCGGCGCTGGTCGGGGCGGCCGACGCGGTGTCGTTCACCGGCTCGGTCGCGGTCGGCCGGCAGGTGGCGGCGGCCGCGGTGGCGCGCGGGGTGGCCGTGCAGTGCGAGATGGGCGGACTGTCCGCGTCGGTGGTGCTGCCGGACGCGGACGTCGCCGTCGCCGCCCGCCAGATCGCGGCCGCGGCGATGGGGTTCGCCGGCCAGAAGTGCACGGCCACCAAGCGGATCGTGGTGGTGGGTGACGCGACGGTGTTCACCGATGCACTGGCCGCCGAGCTCGCGGCGCTGCGCTGCGGGGACCCGGCCGAGGCGGACACCGTGGTCGGCCCGGTGATCAGCGCGGCCGCCAGGGACCGGGTGCGCGACGCGGTCGCCGCGGCCGGCGGCACCGAGCTGATCGCTTCCCTGTCCGGACCGGGGCACTTCGCGGTGCCGACCGTGGTGGCCGGTCTCGCACCGGACGCGCCGCTGAACACCGCGGAGGTGTTCGGCCCGGTGTGCACGCTGACCGAGGTGGCCGACGAGCGGACCGCGTTCGCCTTCGCCGACTCGAGCGCCTACGGCCTGGTCACGTCCGTCTACACCGGACGTCTGGACGCCGCTTTGACCTTTGTGGACAGCTCGCGGTCGGGCATGGTCCGGGTGAACGCGCCGACCAGCGGAGTGGACCTGTACCTGCCGTTCGGCGGCGAGAAGGACTCCGGCTACGGCGGCCGCGAGCAGGGCAAGGCGGCCCGCGACTTCTACACGTCGCTCCGCACGGTCCAACTGTGCTGACCGCTTCCGGGCGGGTAGAAAGGAACACCATGAGCGAGCGCAACGTCATCAAGCCCGCCGACGCGGCCGGGTTCCGTGACCACGTGCGGCACGACTGGGGTCCCGCGGACCGCACGGTCCACCAGCCCGACGGCCTGGCCGAGGCCTGCGCGCGGCACCGCGAGCTGCTGTCCGCCCAGTTGCCGGGTGAGCGGATCGTCCTGGCGGCGGGGCACGCGCCGCGGCGGTCCAACGACACCGACTACCACTTCCGGCCGGACAGCGACCTGGTGTGGCTGTCCGGATGCCAGGCCGAGGGCGCGGTGCTGGTCATGCACCCGGTACCGGGCGGGCACGACGCCGAGCTGTTCCTGACACCGCCCGCCGGACCGGACGACGCGGACTTCTACGCCAACGCCCGCGACGGGGAGCTGTGGATCGGGCCGGTCCCCGGGCTCGCCGAGTGGGGCGACGCGCTCGGCCTTCGCTGCCGGCCGCTGACCGACCTGCCGTCGGCGCTGCGTGGCGGGCTGCCGACCACGATCGCCCCGGTCGGTGTCGACCCGCTCGTGGACGCCCTGGTCCCGGTCGGCGCCGAGCGCGCGGCGACGCTGCGGCGGACGCTGTCGGAGCTGCGGCGGGTGAAGGACGACTGGGAGATCGCGCAGCTGCGGCACGCGGTCGACGCCACGGTGCTCGGCTTCAACGATGTCGTCGGCGAGCTGGGCAACGCGATCCGGCACGGCGGCGAGCGGTGGCTGCAGGGCACGTTCGACCGGCGGGCTCGCACCGAGGGCAACCAGACCGGCTACAACACGATCATGGCCGCCGGGCCGCACGCGCCGGTGCTGCACTGGGTCCGCAACGACGGCCCGGTCGAGCCGGGCTCGCTGGTGCTGATGGACGCCGGCGTCGAGACCCGGACCCTCTACACCGCGGACATCACCAGGACGTTCCCGGCGACCGGCGAGTTCACCGACGCGCAGCGCACGGTGTACGACCTGGTGCTGGCCGCCTATTCCGAGGCGCTGACCGTGGTGCGGCCGGGCAGGCCGTTCTCGGCGTTCTTCCACACGATCATGCGGGTGCTCGCCGAGGGCCTGCACAACTGGGGGCTCCTGCCCGCTTCGGTGGACAAGGTGCTCGATCCGGACGGCCAGCAGCACCGCCGCTACATCTGCTGCGGGGTCGGCCACCACATCGGGCTGGACGTGCACGACTGCGCGTCGGCCCGACCGGAGGCCTACCACGCCGCGGACCTCGAGCCCGGCATGGTCATCGCGGTCGAGCCGGGCCTGTACTTCCACCCGAACGACCTGACCGTGCCGCCGGAGCTGCGCGGGATGGGCGTACGGCTGGAGGACAACGTGCTGATCGTGCCGGACGGTGCCGAGGTGTTGTCCGCCGCACTGCCGAGCACGCCGGACGAGTTGGAGAGGTGGGTCCGGCAGGCCGCCGGGTGACCTGATCGTCCCGTTCGGACGTCGAGGACCTGGTCGGCTACGGCGTTCTCGCCGGCTCGATGAGGGCGGCCAGGCCGTCGAGCACCCGCTGCAGGCCGAACCGGTAGGCGTGGTCGGCGTCGTGGGCGGCGTTGTGCTCGGTGCCGGCGGCTGTTCCCACCCGGGTGGCGAGCGGGTACCGGCTGTCGTCGACGAACCGGGCCAGCGCCGGACCGGCCTGCTCCCACCACTGCTCGTCGTCCATCGCGGACTCGCCGCGGATGCTCGCCGCGTCGGCGGCCGCCCGGGCGTTGGCCTGCACGAAGCCGAGCAGGTAGGACAGGCAGTCGTCCATCTCGACGTCGGTCAGTCCCTGTCCGTCCAGGGCGGACAGCTCGTGTTCGTACTTCGCGATCGCGCCGGGTCCCAGCGGCGGGCGCAGGGTGCTGACGCCGATGACCCAGGGGTGGTCGCGGAACAGCGCGCGGTTCTCGTCGGCGACCGCGCGTACCCGCGCCCGCCAGGACGCCTCGGGGGCGACGGTGCGCGGCATCCGGCTGTAGGCGGCGTCCAGCATCAGGTCCAGCAGCTCGGCCTTGCCGGGCACGTAGGTGTAGACGGACATGGGCGCGATCCCCAGATCCTGGGCGATCCTGCGCATGGTGACGGCGGCGAGCCCCTCGCGGTCGGCGAGGTCGACGGCAGCGTCGACGACCCCGTCGAGGTCCAGTCCGCGCCGAGGCCCACGGCGGGGTACCGCGTCGGGGTCGCGCCAGAGCAACGCCAGGGTGCGGGCCGGATCCCCGGCGCTGCTGCGCTCGACCGTCATGCCGGCATTCTGCCCGGCGCCCCGTCGGTAACGTACTCTGTACAACGTACGATGTACGCAGTACCGCCCACTCGAGGAGCTGCCCGTGAAGATCACCGGATCCGCCGTGTCGCTGAACGTCGAGGACGTCGTCGCCTCGGCGTCGTTTCTCGTCGAGCACTTCGGCTTCACCGAGCGGATGGCCGCGGACGGCTTCGCCAGCCTCGGCCGCGACGACAGCGGCATGAACGTGGTCTTCCTGCGCCGGGGGCTGCCCACGCTGCCGGCGGACCAGCGCGACGACCTGGCCCAGGGACTGATCCTGGCCTTCGAGGTCGACGACCTCGAAGGCGAACTGGCTCGCCTTCGGGCCGAGGGCGTCGCCATCACCATGCCGCTGACCAGTGAGGAGTGGGGCGAGCGCGCGTTCCAGGTCCGCGACCCCAACGGGGTGATCATCCAGCTGGTGGACTGGAACGCCGCCACCGGGGACTGACGACCGGCCGCACATCACCACACCGGTTCGGTGCCCACACCACAAGCCGATGCCGAGCACCGAACCGGACGGCCGACCGCTCACCCCACCGGCTCTCACCCCACCGGCTCTCACCCCACCGGCTCGGTGTCCGGGATCTGGAACTGGGTGCGGTGCAGCTCCTCGTAGCGGCCGCCCGCGGCGAGCAGCTCGTCGTGGGTGCCGCGCTCGGCGATGCGGCCGTCCTCGATCACCAGGATGAGGTCGGCCGCACGCACCGTGGAGAGGCGGTGCGCGATGACCAGTGCGGTCCGACCGGCGAGCGCCTCGCCGAGCGCGGCCTGCACCGCGGCCTCCGAGGTGGAGTCCAGGTGCGCGGTCGCCTCGTCGAGGATGACCAACCTGGGGTTGGCGAGCAGCAGGCGGGCGATGGTGAGCCGCTGCCGCTCGCCGCCGGAGAGCCGGTAGCCGCGCTCGCCGACCACGGTGTCGAGGCCGTCCGGCAGCTCGGCCACCAGATCCTCGAGCCGGGCCCGGCGCAGTGCCGCCCACAGGTCGCCCTCGGCGGCGTCGGCCGCGGCGAGCAGCAGGTTGGCCCGCACCGTGTCGTGGAACAGGTGGCCGTCCTGGGTGACCATGCCGATACCGCCCCGGATCGAGTCGGCGGTCAGGTCCCGAACGTCCACTCCGGACAGCCGGACCGCGCCGTGGTCTACGTCGTAGAGCCGCGGCACGAGCTGCGCGATGGTCGACTTGCCGGCGCCGGACGACCCGACCAGCGCCACGGTCTGGCCGGGTTCTATCCGGAACGAGACGTCGTCCAGCACCCGCACCCCGCCGCGGGTGTCCAGCGTGGCGACCTCCTCCAGCGAGGCGAGCGACACCCTGTCCGCAGACGGGTAGGCGAAGTCGACGTGGTCGAACTCCAGTGACACCGGGCCGTCCGGCAGCGGGCGGGCGCCCGGGCGCTGTGTGATCAGCGGGGTCAGGTCGAGCACCTCGAAGACACGCTCGAAGCTGACCAGCGCGCTCATCACCTCGACCCGGGCGCTGGCGAGGGCGGTCAGCGGGGCGTACAGCCTGGTCAGCAGCAGGGCGAGGGACACGACGGCGCCCGGGTCCAGCTGATCACGCAGCGCGTAGAACCCGCCGAGGGCGTACACCAGGGCGAGCGCCAGCGCGGACACCAGCGTCAGCGCGGTGATGAACACCCACTGCACCATCGCGGCCCGCACGCCGATGTCGCGGACCCGGCTGGCCCGCGCGGCGAACTCGGCGGACTCGGTGGCCGGCCGGCTGAACAGCTTCACCAGGGTGGCGCCCGGCGCGGAGAACCGCTCGGTCATCTGGGTGCTCATCTGCGCGTTGTGGTCGGCGGACTCGCGTTCGAGTGCCGCCAGCCTGCGCCCCATCCGCCGCGCCGGCAGCACGAACACCGGTAGCAGCAACAGCGCCAGCACCGTGATCTGCCAGGAGATGCCGATCATCACCACGAGCGTGAGGGCCAGCGTGACCAGGTTGCCGACCACTCCGGACAGCGTCTCGGCGAACGCGCGCTGAGCGCCGATGACGTCGTTGTTCAGCCTGCTGACCAGTGCCCCGGTCCGCGTGCGGGTGAAGAACGCGATCGGCATCCGCTGCACGTGGTCGAACACCGCGGTGCGCAGGTGCAGGATCAGCCCTTCACCGATGGTCGCCGACAACCATCTGGTCACCAGCCCCAGCGCGGCCTCGGCGACCGCGATGCCGGCGATCAGCAGCGACAGGCCGAGCACGAGGGACCAGGCACCGCCGTCGACGATCGCGTTGACGACCCGGCCGGCGAGCACCGGGGTTGCCACGGCCAGGACCGCGCTGACGACGCTGACCACGAGGAACATGACGAGTAGTCGCTTGTGTGGGCGGGCGAAGCCGCCGATGCGCCTCAGTGTCGCCATCGAGAACGGCCGCTTGTCCTGCTGGGCGTTCATCGCGTGGTACAGCGACGTCCAGGCGACAACTTCCATGCTCATGTGAACCGACCTCCCATTGGCAACGCCCCTGACGCTAGAACGTCAACCATGGGTGAGGTCAACTCGGTTACCCGATCGGTGCGCCGTGCCAGCGCCAGCCCTGGCGCCGCGGGCGTCCGGGCAGCTCGATCCGGCCGGCCGCCCACAGCAGCGCGCGCCAGGCGTCGATGCCGGCGAGGTCGCCCGCGTGTTCGGGGAACATCCGCGCGATGACCCGGGTGCACACGTCGCGTGGCGGGTCGAGCGCGAGCCCGAGCGCGTCCGCGATGTCGTAGCCGTGCACCAGCGCCTCGACGCAGCCCATCCCGGCGAAGCCCGCCGGGTCGGCCATGCCGCTCGGGTGGAACGCGCGCACGTCCGGCCCGCTCACCCGGACCATCGCGACGAGCATGCGCCCGCCGGCCTCGGTGAA